>ERZ773010.1804-NODE-1804-length-12980-cov-29.670174_pt1 | contig 12980 bp, 8 predicted proteins | sample MGYA00580842_ERZ773010 | MGnify/ENA primary metagenome ERZ773010 (study PRJEB29015, sample SAMEA2737982) | human oral metagenome | biome: human oral; feature: human-associated habitat; material: dental | place: China | collected 2107 ...
CGCGACCACCTCGCTCACGCCGGGCCGGGTCTCGGGCGGCGGCGGGGAGTCGGCGGCCTTGCGCTCGTCGGGGCCCCGGCGCGGTTCGCGGGCCATCAGGGAGGCCGACGACGCCCGGTTGAGGACGGCCCCTATGATCGCGCCGCCCCCCTGCTTGATGGCCTGCGCCGCCCGGCGCAGCTGGTCCTGCGCCGTGCGGCCCACGCCGGCGACGAGTAGGACTCCGCCGGCGTGCTCGGACATGACGACGCCGTCGGTGAACTCCAGGACCGGCGGGGAGTCGACGATGACCACGTAGTCGGAGGCGAGGTGGGTCAGCAGGTCGGACATGCGGGTCGAGCCGAGGAGCTCGGAGGGGTTCGAGGGCGCGGCGCCGGCCGGGATGACCTGGAGCCCGCGGACGGAGGTGCTCACCAGCACCTGGTCGAGAGTGGCCGCGCCGATGAGCAGGTGGGCCAGACCCGGGCGCTGGGGCGGCAGGGCGAACACCTCGCCCATGACGGGTTCGCGCAGGTCGCCCTCCACGAGGACCACCCGCTGGCCCGACAGCGCCATGACCCGCGCGAGATTGATCGCCACGGTCGACCTGCCCTCGCGCCGGGCGGGGGAGCAGATGACGAAGACCCGCTTGCCCGCGCTGACCTGCACGTGGCGCAGATTGGTGCGCAGCTTGCGGAACTCCTCCTCCACGCCCGGCTCCACCGTCTGGAGGCCGCGGCCGTTGAGGATCGAGTTCGACGCCGGCACGGCGCCGAGCACCGGGCGGTGGATGATCTCGGACACGTCCGCCACGGAGCGGATCCTCTTGTCGGTCAGCTCGCGCACGATGACCCATGCATAGCTGAGCACGAGTCCGGCGATGAAACCGACGATGAGGTACTTCACGAACGACGGCGAGCGGACCGGGCTCGACAGGTCCGCGGAGGACATGAGCACGACGTCGACCGGCGAGCTGTCCCCCTCGAGGCGCTTGAGCTCGGCCCCCGCCTGGTTGACGACCTCGTCGGCGATCGTCTGGGCCTCGTCGACCGTCGACGCGCTCGCCGAGACGGTGACGTTGAGCGTGTTGTTGGTGTGCTCGGCCGTCAGGGTCTTGGCCAGCTGGGCCGGGGTGACATCGAGGCCCAGGGAGTCCACGACCCTCTGGGCCACGGCCTCGGAGGTGAAGACGGGCACGACGGCGTCGACCTTCTGGTTGGCCAGCTGGGAGGCCGTGAGGTAGGTGTCGGTCTTGGTCTTGCCCTCCGAGACGTCGACCCGCACGTAGGCCACCGCCGAGACCGAGTAGGTCACGGGCGTCACGAGCGCCACGCCCAGGGCCAGCAGGGTGCAGGTCAGTACGCCCAGCACCAGGGGGACGATCCGCTGACGAGTCAGCGTGAGGAGGTCCTCGAGCGTCATATTCACATCACCGACCACGATTCAGGACTGGGCAGAGCGGCGCTTTCCCGTGGACGCTTCAGGGACAGCACGCATGAGGCTTGTGAAGCATAGCATGCACCCAACCAGTGCGATCCATGATGTCCGGTTCCCAGGCGGCATCCTGGGAAAAGTCTGAAAAGCGCGCCGCGCGAGTCGACCGCTCCCATCATTGAGATCCTCCCGTTCATGTCACTTCATCGAGTTGATCGCCCGCAGCGAGGCCGTGAGCGATTTAATATTGATCAATAGCACGGCCGCCGAGACGGCGCACATGACGAGCGCCGCAATGACGGGCACCGGCAGGCCGAGCGTTATGAGCGCCCGTCTGAGCGCGCTGCCCGCCAGGGCCGCCGCGAGCATCGACACGATGTAGACGCCCAGCGCCCCGGCGTCGAAGGCCGTCGCCAGGCTCCCGCCCACCTCCTTGAGACTCAGCCGCACAAGGACCGCCGCCATGCCGACGTTGACCAGGACCGACGCCAGCGCCGGGCCGACGAAGCCCATGATCGAGTACAGGACGACGCACAGGAGCGCGTTGAACACCACGGCCACCAGCGAGACGACCATGAGCGCCTTCGTCCGGCCGGCCGCGCTCAGAATGAGCGACAGGCTCGCGAACCTGGCCATGGTGGCGACCAGGTAGAGGCAGAACACGCCGTAGCCCGGCAGGTAGCGCGCGCCGTAGAGCACCTGGATCGCCTCGGGGGCCACCACGAAGCATGAGACCGAGAAGGTGACGGTCGTGAGGTACCCCACCGCCAGGTAGTGCTTGAACAGGAGGCGGACCCGGTCACGGCGCCCGGCGGCGATGTAGCGCGTGACGATCGGGATGATCACCGTCAGGAAGGACGCCGAGACGACGTCGAGGGGGAGGATCGTCGCGCAGTTGGCGTAGATGGCGTAGCGCTGCGTGCTCTCGTTCATCCCGATGACCAGCTCGCCGATCTGCCTCATGAGGGAGGCCGTCAGGACGTAGGCGGCCATGGGCAGGGAGAAGGCCAGGATCTCGCGGATCCGCCCCCAGCGCGGCCGGGAGAGGCGGATCATGTACTTCCACCGGCGGAAGCAGTCCCAGAACCACAGGACGGACAGGACGTCGAGGGCGAGCAGCATGGCGAACAGCACCGCGATGCTGGAGGTCAGCAGCGCCGTGATGAGCACGGCCACGAACTTCAGGGCCGCGAAGACGACGTTCCTGACCACGATGGCCCGCGCCCGGCCGATCGACATCATGAGCACCTGGAGCACGCTCGCCATATTGGTCAGCATCGGCCGGAAGGCCAGGAAGACGATGAGCGCCGGGAGCATGGGGTTGGAGAAGTAGCCCCCGATCGCGCCCCGCAGCGCCACGAGCAGGACGGCCGTGACCACGCCGATGACGACCTGCATGACGAAGATCGCGTTCACGTACTCGCGGGTGACGGACTCCCGGCTGTCCCGGTTGAAGAAGAAGTTGACGGCGTCGACCAGGCCCAGGACCGTGGCATCGGCGCACAGGGCCACCACCAGGACGCCCTGGGCGTAGGTGCCGTAGGCCTCCAGCGACAGGCTGCGCGAGAGGATCATCGTGTTGGCCATGGTCGAGCCGAGGGTGGCGAACTTGACGCCGGCCAGCAGGAGGGAATCGACGGCGCTGCCCGATCTCGGTCTGGATCCGCCCATCACCGGATCCTCGTGATCGTCCCCGTCGGGGCCTCGGCCGCGGCCGGGGACGGGCGGGGGCCCGCCCCGGGCCGCTCCGGCCGCCCGCCGTCGCCCACCAGCTCCTGCGCCCTGCTCGCCAGGAACGGGAAGAGGTAGAACATCCCCATGTTGTAGACGTAGATCTCGCTGACGGACATCACCGACATGGCGGTGTAGACGGCGATGAAGGCGGCCCTGACGTGGTCGCTGCACCGGGAGGCGTCGGCGCGGGCGCTCGCCGTCCACAGCAGGGCGATGAACAGGCCGACGGCCACCAGGCCGCCGTCGTAGGCGATCTGGAGGTACTGGTTGTGCGCCTGCCACAGCAGCCCCTTGAAAGCGGGGATGAAGGCGCCGAACTGGGAGTTGATGCCGTAGCCGAACAGCGGGGAGTCCGCCAGGATCGGGATGGCGGCGTCCCACAGGTCGGTGCGCCCCGTCATGGTGACCGACTTGCCCAGCAGCCCCTCGATCTGCGCGGCGAAGTAGGTCTGCACCCGGGCGACGACGACCAGGAGCGTGACGGCGACGCCCAGGATGGTCGCGCCCCGCATGGACAGCAGGCCGCCCGCGCGCAGGTGCAGGCGGACCGCCAGGTAGACGACCGCCATGATGGCGGCGCCGACCCAGGCCGTGGCGACCTGGAGCGTGACGATCTGCACGATCCCGCTGGTGAGCGCCAGGACCGTCCTCCAGCCCCAGCGCCGGCGGGAGCCGGAGTCGTACAGCAGGGCCAGGAGGATCGCGGGGAACACGCAGTCGGTCACGCGGGTGCGGATGCCCAGGAGGTAGGAGGGCTGGGCGAAGAACTCGTGCTGCCCCCAGGACGCCACCGAGCCCGTGCCCGTCATGATCATGACGTAGTTGATGAGCAGGTAGATGAGCAGCAGGTCCGTCATCACCCGCAGGAGCCTCCTGCGCTCCTGACGGCTGTACCCGGCGTACAGCTCGATGAGCATGAGGATGGACAGCTGGCTGAGCGTCACGTAGCCCCAATTGAGCAGGTCGCCGTCGCGGTAGACCGTCGGCAGGAGGGAGGCCAGGCGGTAGAGGACGAACAGGATGACGGACGTGGACAGCGGTATGCGCCGCACGATGTGGAGGTTGACCAGCCAGGCGAAGACCGCCGCCGTCAGGGCCTTCATGAGGGGCCCCAGGGTCGGGTCCTGACCGACCATGATGGGCCTCATGAGCACGAAGCACGCCGCCATCAGCCCGAGGTAGCGCAGCGGGTAGCACCGCCGCAGGAGGCCGGGGTCCAGCACGGCGGGCAGCGTCCTGCGCATCGCGCCCAGGGCGTGCTCAGCGATAGCGGTCATAGAGGCCAACGTACTTCTCCATCATCGCCGTGGCGGAGTAGCGCGACGACGTCCTGACCGCGCCGGCGCTCAAGCGCGCGTACAGGGCCGGGTCATCGCAGATGGCGGCGATCGCCTCGGCGGCCGCGGCGGCGTCGGCCTCGACGAGGGCGCCGCTGACGCCGTCGTCCACGAGCTCGCCGACCCCCCCGGCGCGCGTGGCCACCACGGGCAGCCCGGAGGCCATGGCCTCGATAATGCTCATGGGCATGCCCTCGTAGTCCGACAGCAGCACGAAGAGGTCGCAGTCGCGGTAGAAGGCGGGAGTGTCCGTGCGCCGGCCGGCGAAGCGGACGCGCTCCGAGATCCCCAGCTCCCGGGCGAGCTCCTCCAGCCGGCCCCGGAGGGGCCCGTCGCCCACCAGGGTCAGCGAGACGTCCCGCCCCGACTCCCTCAGCCGCGCCACGGTCTGAAGCAGCAGGGCGTGGTTCTTGGCCGGGGCCAGGCGGGCGACGCACAGCAGGCGCGCCCCCGCGCCGCGCAGCCCCCGCCGCTGCGGGCCGCGGAAGGCGTCGAGGTCGATGCCGTTGCCCACGACGGGGACCGCGGAGGGGGGCAGGGCGTACTCGCGGCAGATGGAGGACCTGACCTCCTCGTTGAGGGCGACCGGGACCACCCCGTGGGAGAAGGCGCGGCGGTTGACCGCCCTCAGGACGCGGTGGCGGGTCTCCGCGCGCGCGAGGTTGTGGACCGTGTGGATGATCCCGACCCGTCGGCCGTACAGGCGCGCCGCGGGCAGCACGTACTCCAGCACGGGCAGGTGGGTGTGCACGACGGTGGGCGAGAAGTCCCGCATCTGCGCGCGCAGGCGCAGCACCGTCCGCGGGTCGGGCCCCCCGGCCTTGTTGAGCGCCACGACGTCGATGCCGGCCCGCCTCATGAGCCCGGCCACATCCGTCTCATCGCCGTGGAGGGAGACGACCCGGACCGGGTGGCCCGCGCGGTCGAGCTCGCGGGCGAGGTGGAGCACCATCATCTCGGCGCCGCCGGTCTCCAGGCCGTGGACGACGATCATGACGCGCGTGCCGTCCGACGGCGCCGCGGTGGTCGGGCCGGGGGCGGGGGCCGTGAGCGCGGCGGACTTCTTGGACCCGGCGATGACCGGTCCGCGGGCGGCGCTCATGAGCGTCCGGGCGATCTCGCCGAAGACGGCCTCGGGCGTGTAGGCGCGGGCCCGCTCCAGGAGCGCGCGCCTCATGGAGACGATCCGCGCCTCCGGCAGGGCGAGCAGCTCGCGGATCGTCGCCTCGAGCAGCTCGGGGCGGTCGAAGTCGTAGCTCAGGCCGGTGACCCCGTCCTGGAGCATCTCGCAGTAGTAGCGCCAGCGGCTGGCCACCACCGGCAGGCCCGCGTGCATGGCGTCGATGATCGTGCCGGGCACGCCCTCCCCGGTCCACTCGGTCGGGAAGATCAGCGCGAAGTGGCCGCTGACGGCCGCCGCGGCCCGCTCGGGGGGCACGCGGCCCGCGTAGCGCACGTGCGGGACGGAGTCGACCAGGCGGCGGAAGCGCTCCTCGTAGGAGGGCTCGATCGGGCCGAAGACGTCGAGCGTCACGACGGGCGGCCCGTCCCCGTTGATCGCCGCGACCGCCCGCACGGCGTTGTCGATGCCCTTCTCGGGCGTCACCCGGCTGAGGGTGCACAGCCGGCGGGGGCGCTCCCGCGGGGCCGTCGGATCGACGTCGACGTCGTCGACGTCCTTGAAATTGGGCAGGCGGGAGACGTTGCGCACCCCGAGGGCGCGCAGCCTGTCCGCCAGGGCGCGGGTCTCCACCCAGTTCACCTCGAAGGAATTGAGGTAGCGCACCAGGCGGCCCGAGGCGTCGGCCTCGACGTCGTCGGCCAGCGACCCCCCGATGAGGTCGTGGTAGATCCTGACCCCCAGCACCGAGGAGGCGAGCCACAGGATCGGGAACAGCGCCCTGCGCCCGCCGCTCGACAGGAGCACGACGACGTCGTCGCACGCGTGCAGGCAGCGGATCAGCTCCCGGACAACCCTGCCCCCCTGGTGGTGGTAGTCCAGCGTGTCCACGGCGCGGATGTTGGAGGCGCCGAAGCGGCGCACCATGTAGCGGTACAGGGTGCGGGTCTTGACGGTCTGGCCGTCGACCATCGTCTCGTCGGGATCGATCCGGCCGATGAAGCCGATCCTCCTTCTTCGCGCCCTCACGGCACGACCCCCTCGAGGTCCGGCGCCGCGCGCCCCGGCGATTCGCAAAGTTCTGAGCACAGCATCACAGCCGCCAGTACCGGTAGGAGGGGAAGTCCTCCTTGCGGAGGATGCTCTTGACGTCGACGAGGACCCTCTCCTCGTCCCGGGTCGGGCCGAAGAGCCGCTTGTAGTCCGCGCTGGTCATGCGCCGGAACTCGTCGTGGGCCACCGCCACGATGAGGCAGTCGAGTCCGCCGAGCTCGGCCAGGGGGACGAGGTCGATGCCGTGGACGCGCCTGGCGTCCGCGGCGTCGGCCGCCGGGTCGCAGACCCTGGGCGCGATCCCGTACTGCCCCAGGCGGTGGATGATGTCCGCGACCTTGGAGTTGCGCACGTCGGGGCAGTTCTCCTTGAAGGTGATCCCCAGGATCGCGACGCCGGCGCGGCTCGGGGCGAGTCCGGCCCGGACCATCTCCCTGATGGCGGCGTCGGCGACGAACTCCCCCATGGAGTCGTTGACCTTCCGCCCGGACAGGATGATCTGGCTGTGGTAGCCGAGCTTCTCCGCCTCGTAGGTGAAGTAGTAGGGGTCCACCCCGATGCAGTGCCCGCCCACGAGACCGGGCCTGAACCCCAGGGCGTTCCACTTGGTGTTCATGGCCTCGATCACCTCGCTGGTGTCGATCCCCATGAGGTCGAAGACGACGGCGAGCTCGTTCATGAACGCGATATTGATGTCGCGCTGGCTGTTCTCGACCACCTTGGCGGCCTCGGCGACCTTGATGGAGGGAGCGCGGTGGATGCCGGCGTCGATGACCAGCGAGTAGACGTCGGCGATCTCCTCCAGGGCCCGGGGGTCGATCCCGGACACGATCTTCCTGATGTTCTCCAGGCGGTGCACCCGGTCCCCCGGGTTGATCCGCTCCGGGGAGTAGCCGACCCTGAAGTCCTGCGGGCAGCGCAGGCCCGAAAGGCGCTCGAGGATCGGGATGCACACGTCCTCGGTGACCCCGGGGTAGACGGTCGACTCGTAGACGACGGTGTCGCCCGCCCGCAGGTGGCGGCCGACCGTCTCGCTGACGCCGACCACGGGCGTCAGGTCCGGGGTCTTGTCGAGATTGACCGGGGTGGGCACGGCGATGACGAAGAAGGAGGCCTCGTCCAGGCGCGCCTCGTCGCAGGTGAAGTCCACCGAGCACTCCCGCAGCGCCTGGTCGCCGATCTCCGCGGTGGGGTCCAGGCCCGACCGGTAGGCCCCGATCTTCTCCTCGTTCAGGTCGTAGCCGATGACGCGCACCCGCCGGGAGAACGCGACGGCCAGGGGCAGCCCCACGTAGCCGAGGCCGACGACGGCCAGCGCGCCGTCGCCCCGCAGCAGGAGGTCCGCCGGAGTCGGTGTCATGATGCGTCTCTTCTCCTCTTCTGGGCGGCGTGGAGCAACTGCCAGAACAGGCAGTAGGCGGCGTAGGGGCGGGACAGCCCCTCGACCTGGCGGTAGAGGCTCCACGTCCGGCGGATGGACTTGGTGGCGCTGCTGGACAGCGAGCCCGACGTCTTGCGGTACTTGGCCAGGAACTCGTCCAGGCCGTACAGGGTGTGGCCGGCCTTCATGATCCCCAGCCAGGTCGCCGCGTCCTGGCCCCGCCTGATGTCGGGCATCTTCAGCAGGTCGCGCTCGACGATCCGCGTGTCGAACAGGAGCGTGTGGCTGCAGGTCACCGTGTTCTTCAGGAACCCCTTGTAGTCGATCGTGGCGGGGACCCTCACGAAGTTGCGGTGGTCGCCGTTCTCCTCGATCGTCTCGTAGGAGGTGAAGCAGGCCCCCGCCCCCGCCTCCGTCATGAAGGCGATCTGACGCTCGAGCTTGTTCGGCATCCACAGGTCGTCGGAGTCGAGGTAGGCGATGTAGCGGCCCCGGGCGTGCGAGAGCCCCCGGTTGCGCGCCAGGGCGACGCCCCCGTTGGAGGCCTGGGCGAACGTTCTGACCCGCTGGTCCCGCTGCGCCAGCCCCTCGATCAGCGAGCGGGTCCGGTCCTGCGAGGCGTCGTCGACCGAGAGCACCTCCAGATCCGCCACGGTCTGGGCCAGGACGCTCTCCAGCGCCTCGACGACGTGCGCCTCGCTGTTGTAGGAGGGGACGATCACGGAGACGAGGGGACGGGGGTCGCCGGTCCCCCGCTCATCGGCCCCGGCTCCGGTCACCGCCCGCTCACCCCCTCCGGGGAGGGCGGGGCGCCTTCGGACGATTCGTCCTCCGCGCGCCGGCCGAACGTTTTCTGGCATGTCAGGGAAAGTACAGGGACAGACGTCCGCAGACGTGGATTCATGCAGGTCATCGACGTTCCTTATGGGGAAGCACGATCTTGACCGAGGGAAGTCCTGTCGACCACGAGCATTTCATACGATCCGCATATGCAGGACGCCGAGCAGGGGCCCCAGTGTCAAGTCTCTTCTCCGCGTCACCTTTCTTCAACGCGCTGTGCTCGCAAGGCAGACGCTACATCACAAGTCAGCAACGCACCAGCAACAACATCCCGACGTCTTTCAGTTGTCTGCACCACAGCACGGCACCCGGTCCCTCCGCCCGGCTCCGGCGAGCGGGCGCCGGAGCCGGGGCCTCCCCGCCGGATCGGCGCCGCGGAGCCGACCGCGACCGACTCCGGACGACGGGGCGGGACCGTCCCGGAGGGGACGAGCGCCATGCCGGCCGCCGCCGCGGTGAGAGGAATCACGCGGGATCGGCCGCGCTCCCGGGACCGGTCGCGGTCATGGCCGCCAGGCTCCCGTGGGCCCGCCGGACCGGTCGCGCCCCGGGACCGGTCCGGCGGGACAGTCGGCTCGCGGTGCTGGACGGACCGACGGGCACCACGAGTCCGTCCACGACGACGCCCCGGAGGCCGGAGGCGCCGTGAGGGCGCCGGTCGGCAGACGATGAAGTAGAGCAGCAGGTGGATGAAGATCAGCCAGTGAAGACGCCCCCAGGAGGGCGAACAGCGGCGCCATGACGAGGACCAGCAGCGCATCGACCGGTTACCTGTGGAATCTCGGGATGAAGAGCAGGTGCGCCCCCAGGAGCAGGAGGGCGAGCATCGCCATGGTCGCGCCCGGGGAGAACGGCCTGCGCATATAGTGCTGAAGCAGGCCGAGGGTGATGACGTTCTGCCGCACGACCGATACGCTCACGAACCCGATATAGACCCCGACCGGCAGGTCGAGGTGGTAGTGCGGCGGACCAGGGCGCCGACGATGGTCGCCGTCGGACCCTCCAGCAGTGAATCGAGTACCCGGAACGAGATGCCGATCCGAACCGTCAGGCCGAACAGGACCAGTCAGACAGGAACCGCGACGAGGAGTCCTCTTCGTCCCTCGCCCACGACTCCACCATGCTCCACTCCCCGGGCGGGGTCATGTCCAGGCAGGCGGAGAGCCCCGCGTCCGCGAATGCGGCGAGGGTCTCCTCGGGGCCGTCGAGGAAGTGGTCCCAGCAGGTCTGGTGGACGACGAGGACGTGCGGCGAGCCCAGGATCCCGGCCGCCGCCGAGGCCCGCTCCGCAGAGAGGGTGAGGGGGCGCCCGTCGAACTTGCCCGGGATCGTGGCCCGGCCCGCGTGGAGCACGGCGTGGTCGGGGTGGCCGAACCGCTTGGCGACCCGGGCCACCGCGGCCAGGCAGGTGTTGTCCCCGCTGAGGTAGATCGTGCTGCCCGGGGCCTGGATGACGAAGCCGGTCACCTCGCAGTTGACGAAGCCCCGCTCGTCGGGCTCGCCGTCGATGGGCCCGTGCACCGCGGGCACGGCCGTGACGGTCACCTCGTCGGCGACGTGGATCGTGCTCCACGGGGCGAGGCCCACCGCCCCGTGGTCGAGGAGGAGGGCCGAGCCGGGGTTGGTCAGCAGGCGGGGCGCGCGCAGGGCGAAGGCCCGCCCCGACGCGTCCAGGTTGTCGATGTGGTCGGCGTGGCTGACGAGCACCACGTCCGCATCCGCCACGTCCGCGGCCGCAATGGCCGGGCCCCGGGTCCTGCGCAGCCCGCCGTAGTCGGTCGGGTTGTCGAAGGTGGGGTCGCTGACGAGGCGGAGACCGCCGACGTCGATCACGACGGTGGATCCTCCGACGACGAGGAAGCCTTCGTGCTGGCGCGGCAGAGTGGTCACGGCGATCTCCGATCTCCTCAGGGTGGATGCATCTGGCATCTGGCGGCCCAGCGTATGCCGCATTCACCCGATCTTCTGCGACCCTCCCGGGCGAGCCGGGGATCTGATTCTCAATATTCCGGTTAATAGGGCGTCCGTTCCGGCGCGAATGGGCCGTGGGCGCTCGCGTTCGACCCGCGGGGCGGGGCTCCGCCGGTCGGCGTGTCCCCGTGGGGCCCGGTTTTGGCGCCCCGGGAGGATCGTTCGCGCCGACCCGCCGGATACGCACGGAAACTTCCGCATGATTCCGCGGATTTACGGGACCGTTACCGGGTGCGGGGCGGAACGTTCCTCCCAAAACGCCATTTCTCACGACGCCCTTCTCCGGACGAGTGAAACACGGGCCTGATGGGACATGTGGGACGTCTGTGATCGACTTGAGTAAGAGGTCCGAATCCGTTCTTCGCGCCCTTCCCCGCTTATCGGGGCCGGCGCCCCGGCTGTTCTCGCGCCTCCGGCGGGAGGAGCGCGGAGAGCCTCTCGCCCGGGGCGAAGCCGGACACCGCCTCGCCGTCCCTCGTCGCGGTCACGAGCTCCTCTTATCGTCCCGTCGGGCGTCCAGCGGATGGTCCGGCGTGGACGGGGCCGGGCGAGCGGCGGCGCCGTGCGCATGCGGACCGGCTGCGAGTAGGCGCGCGGCCCCCGTCCGGAGGTGGCACCATGGGTCCGCGGGAGCGCCCCGGCGCCCCCGTTCGCCCGCCACCCGGAGGAGAACCCCATGGACGACGTCCACCCGCCCCTTGACGAGATGCCCCCGATCACCGCGTGGCTGTCCGATATGGACGGCGTCCTGGTCAAGGAGAACCGCGCCCTGCCGGGGGCGCAGCAGTTCCTCGACACCCTCAAGAGGAAGGAGATGCCCTTCCTCGTCCTGACGAATAACTCGATCTTCACCAACCGCGACCTGTCGGCGCGGCTGAAGCGCTCGGGGCTGAGCGTCCCCGAGGAGCGCATCTGGACCTCCGCGAACGCCACCGCCGCGTTCCTGAGCCAGCAGTCGCCCGCCTCCACGGCCTACGTCATCGGGGAGGCCGGCCTGACCACCGCCCTCCACGGGGCCGGCTACGTCATGACCGACCAGGACCCCGAGTACGTCGTCCTGGGCGAGACGCGCACCTACGACTTCAACACCCTGACCAGGGCGATCCGCCTCATCGAGGCGGGGGCCAAATTCATCGCCACCAACCCGGACGTCACCGGGCCCTCCGACGAGGGCACCCTGCCCGCCACCGGCTCGGTCGCCGCCATGATCCGGACCGCGACCGGCCGCACCCCCTACTTCATCGGCAAGCCCAACCCCGTCATGATCCGGGCGGGGCTGAACAAGATCGGGGCCCACTCCGAGGCCGCCGCCATGGTCGGCGACCGCATGGACACCGACATCCAGGCGGGCGTCGAGGCCGGGCTGCGCACCCACCTCGTCCTGTCCGGGTCGACGACCCTGGAGGAGGTCGAGACCTTCCCCTTCCGGCCCTTCGGCATCCACGAGGGAGTCGGGGAGCTCATCGAGCTGGTGGAGGCCCAGCGCTGAGCATCGGGCCCGCGGCTGCCACGACCGGCCCTCCGCCCTCACTGCGCGGCCAGCGCGGGTCCGATCGGCGCCCGGCGGGCGCGGCGCACGGGGGCGGAGAGCACCACGGCCAAAGCGGCGAAGGAGACCAGGGCGACGAGCCCGAGCGGCCCGAGGGCGGGGCTGGGCAGGAACGGCAGGCCCGCCCTGGAGTAGAAGAGCGCCTCGCCGATCGTCACCACGACGAGCGGGACCAGGGAGATGATCAGGGCCGTGCCGACGTACAGGCCCGCCTCGATGACGACCTGTCCGCGGAGGCGGCCGATGGTGGTCCCGGCGCAGCGCAGGACGGCCACCTCCTGCTCCCTGGAGCGGGAGGTCATGGCGACGACGGCGACGGACCCCAGCAGTGCCATCGCGCCGAGGATCGCCGCCATGACCAGGGTGTCGACCTGGTTGAGATCGATGCGCAGGTGCGCTGCGGCGATGACCGCCCGCCCCGTGCCGAGGACCGTCATGAGGGCCGCGGTGAAGGAGAATGACAGGGCCAGCAGCCCCACGGCGCCGGCCGCCAGGGCGGAGCGCCACAGCGCGGAGCGGCGTGCGAGCAGCCACGGCCCTCCCAGCGCGGCCAGGGGCGCCGACCAGGCGCGCAGCAGCCCG
>ERZ773010.1816-NODE-1816-length-12933-cov-49.112052_pt1 | contig 12933 bp, 9 predicted proteins | sample MGYA00580842_ERZ773010 | MGnify/ENA primary metagenome ERZ773010 (study PRJEB29015, sample SAMEA2737982) | human oral metagenome | biome: human oral; feature: human-associated habitat; material: dental | place: China | collected 2107 ...
TGTGGAAGGGGACCGAGGTGGTGAGGAACTCGGTGACCGGGGCCAGGACGGCACCGCCGCGGCGGCGGTCCTTGCGGGCCTTGGCGCTGCGGGCGGCAGCGGCCTCCAAAGCGGTGACGACGCGCTCGAGGTCGGCTGGGCGTCCGGAAAGGATGTGGGCCTGGAGCCCGTTGGTCACGCCCACGGAGATCCGCTCGGATCCCGGAACCCGGGACAGGACGGAGTCGAGCACGCTGCGGGTCACACCGCGAACCGAGAGCATGGGGGTGGACTCCCCCACGGTGCCCAGGTCGAGGCGGCGGGTTGCGCGGGTGGCGGCGGCGCCGATGAGGCGGGCGATGGCGTGAACCTCGATGACGCCCTCGCGGTTCCCGGCCCGTACGGCGTCAAGAAGGCTGACGCCCAGGACACCCTGGGAGTGACCGATGGCGCCCACCGGGGCGTGGGCGGTGGTGTCGATCCCGGCCGCCGGCAGCGAGGCCAGGGCGGCGTGCTGAGCCATGAGGATGCCGGGTACGGAGACGTCGGCGCTGTCGGCGGTCGTGTGGTGCTGGGGCACGACCGGTGCGGCCTCGTCGTTCAGGAGCCGTGAGCCGCGCGGGGTCACGGTGAGCAGGTCGGTGGCCACGGGGGCCAGGCGCTCGGCCACGGCCCGGTCGACCGTGACGACGTCGTCGGCCAGGGCCTGGTCCAGAGAGACCAGGTCGGCCAGTGTCTGACGCCAAGGAGTGGCCTGGCCTCCGAAGGTGATGATGTAGGGCTCGCCTCCGCTCAGGCGCTCAGCGATTGTGGTCGCGGGGCTGGGGGCTTGCGAGGTCGTGTGCACGGTAGTGGTGTCCTTCGGTGTTGCGACGGCGTGGTCGGAGGTCTCGGAACGGTTACCAGAACGGGGATCGGGTGAAGGCGCAGGACCTGCCTGCAAGCGGGATCTAGAGGGGGATGTTGTCATGCTTCTTGGGCGAGTCGGGGCGGGCGTCGTTCTTGGCGCGCAGTGCGGCCAGCGAGTCGACGATGACGCTGCGGGTGTCCTCAGGGGCGATGACGGCGTCGATCTCCCCGATGGCCACGGCCTTGTCCGGGTTGATGACGGCATCGGTGTACTCGGCCACGAGCCGCTCGTGCTCGGCGGTGGCGGCCTCCTCACCCTGCTCGTCACGGACCTTGGCCAGGTCGCGGCGGTGGATGATGCCGACGGCCCCGGCCGCTCCCAGGACGGCGATCTCGGCCCCCGGCCAGCAGAAGTTGAGGTCGGCGCCGATGGCCTTGGAGCCCATGACGATGTAGGCGCCGCCGTAGGCCTTGCGCAGAACGATCGTCACCAGGGGCACAGTGGCGGTGGCGTAGGCATTGATGACCTTGGCGCCACGGCGGATGATGCCGGCGTGCTCCTGCTCGGCACCGGGGCGGTAGCCGGGCACGTCGACGAAGGTGACTACCGGAAGCCCGAAGGCGTCGCAGAAGCGCACGAAGCGGGCGAGCTTCTCGGAGGCGTCGACGTCCAGGGTGCCGGCGTCCACCAGCGGCTGATTGGCGACGATCCCCACGGGGTGGCCCTCGAAGCAGGCGAAGCCGACGACCACGTTGGCGGCGAACTCCTCCTGGACCTGAACGAGCTCACCGTGGTCGACAACCGCCGAGACCACCTCGACGACGTCATAGGCCTGGCGGGTGGAGGCCGGGACGATCTCCCCGACGCTGCGAGCAGCCTGGGCGTCGGCCTGGGCGTCGGTGTCGTCGTAGGCGTACAGGGGAGCATCGACCTCGGCCGACGAGGGCAGGTAGGCCAGGAAGCTGCGGACTTGCCCCAGGGCGTCCTCCTCGTCCTCGGCCACGTAGTGGACGACACCGGAGACCGACCCGTGGATCCTCGCACCACCGAGATCCTCGGCACTGATCTGCTCGCCGGTGACGGCGCGCACGACGTCGGGACCGGTCACGAACATGTGGGAGGCCTGGCGGGTGGCAATGACGAAGTCGGTCAGGGCCGGGCTGTAGACCGCGCCTCCTGCGCAGGGCCCCAGGATGACACTGATCTGAGGAACCAGACCGGAGGCTGCGCAGGTGCGGTTGAAAATGCGCCCGTACTGCCTCAGGGCTCCCACACCCTCCTGGATCTTCGCGCCGCCGGAGTCGATGAGTCCGATGACGGGAATGCGCAGGCGCAGGGCGTCATCGAGAAGGCGAACGATCTTGTCCCCCTCGATGGTGCCCAGGGCCCCGCCGGAGACGGAGAAGTCCTGGGAGTAGACGGCCACCTGACGGCCGTCGATCTGCCCGAAGCCGGTGACGACGCCGGAGGGGCGGGCCTTCTCACCTGCCCCGGAGCCGGTGTAGCGGCCGATCTCCAGGAAGGTGGAGTCGTCCAGCAGGTCGCTGATGCGCTCCCGAGCGGTGCGCTTTCCCTTGGCGTGCTGCCGGGTGGCGGCACGCTCCTCGGCCTCCCTGTCGACGCGGGCGATGCGCTGGCGGAAGGCCGCGGTGGAGGGAGAGTCCGCCATCGTGGCTCCCGGTGTCGGCGTGCTGGAGCCGGCGCTGGAGTCGGTGCTCACGGTTCAGGCCTCCTCGGGGCTGTTCTCGGGGGTGTGCATGCGCACCAGGACATCACCGGCGGAGACCGTGCGTCCGGCACCGACGGGGATCTCCGAGATGGTGCCGTCACTGGGCGCGTGGACGTAGTTCTCCATCTTCATGGACTCCAGGACCACGAGCAGATCGCCCTGACAGACCTGCTGGCCGGGCTCCACACAGATACGGGTGACGATCGCCTGCATGGGGGCGGCGATAACGCCGGGCTCGGAGCTGGTCGACTCGGTCTCGCCGGAGGCGCCACCGCGGGCCGAGCGCGTGGCCCCGGAGCGACCGCGTAACGGCTGGGCCCGGTTGCTGCGCGGGCTGAAGCCGCGCGCCGGATTGGAGGGGGCGAGGATTCCGTCGGGAAGGGTCAGCTGCATCCGGCGGCCATTGAGCTCGATGATGTAGCTGGAGCGGGTACGCGGGTTGGTGACCGCCTCCGGGGCGGCCTGAGAACCGTCGGCGTCTGCCGGAGCGCCGGCGTCAGCGAGCTCGGGCAGTACCTCGTTCTCGATCCACCGCGTGGTCACCTTCAGGCGTCCGGACGCGTCGGGGTTGGTGAAGGCCGGGCGTTCCAGGACCTCGGCGTGCAGAGCGGTGCACACGGTGACGCCTTCGACGACCGTCTCCCGCAGGGCGCGCCGGGCGCGGGCGATGGCCTGCTCGCGGGTGGCGCCGGTGACGACGATCTTGGCGAGCATCGGGTCGAACATCGGGGTGACGACGTCGCCCTCAGTGACCCCCGACTCGATGCGGATGCCGGGGCCGGCCGGCCAGCGCAGGCGGGTGATGGCACCGGTGGAGGGCGCCAGGCCGCGGGAGGGGTCCTCGCAGGTGATGCGCAGCTCGAGGCTGTGGCCGCGGGGCTCGTTGATCTCACCGAGGTGACCGCCCTCGGCGATGCGCAGCTGGAGCTCGACCAGGTCGATCCCCGTGACCTCCTCGGAGACGCAGTGCTCCACCTGGAGACGGGGGTTGACCTCCAGGAACCAGAGGTCGTCCTCGGGGGTCAGGAGGAACTCACAGGTGGCCACTCCGACGTAGTCGACCGTCTCCAGGAGGCGGCGGGAGGCCTCGACGAGACGGCCGTGAGCACCCTCGGGCAGGAAGGGGGCCGGGGCCTCCTCGAGGAGCTTCTGGTTGCGTCGTTGCAGGGAACAGTCGCGGGTGGAGACGACGGCGAAGCCGCCGTGGGAGTCTCGGGCGCACTGGGTCTCGATGTGGCGTGCAGCCGTGACGAAGCGCTCCAGGATGAGGGTGCCTCCCCCCAGTGCTGCGGACTCGAAGGCGGGGGTGGACCTGACCTCGTCATCGTTGTGCAGCACAGTGATGCCGCGCCCACCACCGCCGTCGGTGCGCTTGAGAGCGACCGGGTAGCCATGGGTGCCGGCGAAGCTGATGACGGTCTCAGCATCGGTGACTGAGTCGGTGATGCCGGGCACAGGGGCCACCTTGGCCCGCTCAGCGGTGGCGCGGGCACTCATCTTGTCTCCCAGGGCGTCCATGGCTTCGGGTGACGGACCGACCCAGGTGATGCCGGCCTCGATGATCGAGCGGGCGAAGTCGGCGTCCTCAGACAGGAATCCGTAGCCGGGGTGGATAGCGTCAGCGCCTGTGGTGCGGGCCAGCTCGAGGACTGCCGCCGCGTCGGTGTACGACGAGCCCTCCGGCATCGCGTAGGCCTCGTCGGCGAGCTCGGCCGCGGGGCTCATGAGGTCCTCGGGCGTATACGGGAGGATCGATGTCGCCCCGAGATCGCGGGCGGTTCGCACGATACGTAGTGCGATCTCGCCGCGGTTGGCGACGAGGATGCGGGAGAGGGTCACCAAGAGTCTCCTTGCCTGGACGGTGCCGGGTTGACGGCGGGGCCCTCCATGGGCCGGGGTGGTGGGATCCGTGCCTTCCCTACAAGCGCAGGTTGACGGATCCGCTGGATGACGACGTTACGTGCTCAGGGTGCCACAATCCATTTGTGGAAACCTCACAAAGATTGAGAGTTGCGTTGGTGTAACAACCGAGACCCCAGCGATGGTGCGGCATAACCGGCGCCTTGCAAAGGCGTCTTTCACCTCCCGAAGCCCTTTGAGGTTTCCCACAAGGATTGTCGGAGGGAATGCCTAGGCATCTCATCTGTCACATCTGTCTCATACACACCTCCTTTCCCAGGGTTGAGGGCTGTGGCATCACAAGCGACTAGTGGCGACCTGCCAGTGCTTGTCAGCGGATCGTCAGCGGCCGTGATCGTGTCGATGGGCGGCTGCCGCCTCGCGCAACTCGGCAATGGCGGCCAGAGCGTCGTCGACCCGGTAGACCGCTGAGCCGGCGACGAAGACGTCGGCCCCGGCCTCGGCCGCGCGCTCGATCGTCTGGGAGGTGATGCCACCGTCGACCTGCAGACGCAGATCGAGCCCACTGGATCCGACCAGCTCACGAGCGCGGCGGATCTTGGGCAGCATCGACTCGATGAAGGACTGACCCCCGAAGCCCGGTTCCACGGTCATGAGCAGGAGCAGGTCGAACTCCCCCAGCACGTCGGCAACGGCCTCCAGCGGGGTAGCGGGTCTCAAGGCGATTCCCGCACCAGCACCGAGCCGGTGAAGCTCACGCGCCAGGCGCACCGGCGCCGTGGTGGCCTCGGCATGGGGGGTGACGATCTGGCAGCCAGCCTCGGCATAGGCCGGGGCCCAACGGTCGGCGTCGCGGATCATGAGGTGGGCATCCACGGGCAGACAGGTATGGGCGAGCACCGCCTCGACCACGGGCAGCCCCCAGGACAGGTTGGGCACGAAGTGGTTGTCCATCACGTCGACGTGGATCCCGTCCGCTCCGCCCGTACCGTCGGCACCCGCGACCCGATCGAGCTCATCAGCCAGATGCGCGATGTCGCAGTTGAGGATGGAGGGGTGGATAGCCGTCATCGGGTGCTCCTCATCGTGTGCTGAAGGTGTCGTCGTGGGTCAGCTGGTGCGGCGCAGAACGGCGCAGAACATGGCGTCGGTGCCATCGAGGTGCGGCCAGAGCTGAAGCATCTCGCGGTCAGCACCGGCCGGAGGCTGAGGCGCCAGACGGGTGGCGATGTCACCGGCATGCAGAATCTCGGTGCTCAGGCCCTCGCGCGCCAGAAGGCGGGCGACGTCACGCACCACAAGGCTCGTCTCGAGGGCGTGGGGTGAGCAGGTCACATAGGTCGCCACTCCCCCGCGCCGCACGGCGCGCAGCGCACTGGTCAGTAGCTCGCGCTGGAGCTCGGCCAGGACGGTGACGTCCCCGGGCTGACGTCGCCACCGGGCCTCCGGCCGACGACGCAGGGATCCCAGCCCTGTGCAGGGCGCGTCGACCAGAACCCGGTCGTACCTGCCGGGCTCGTCGCGCCCGAGATCCCGCCCGTCACCGCAACGCACGTGGGCCGTATCCGGCGGCACCGCACGCAGGGCGGAGCGCACCAGGTCCACCCGATGAGGGCTCACCTCGTTGGCGAGCAGGTGAGCGCCCTTCTGAGCCGCACGTGCGGCCAGCAGCGCAGCCTTGCCTCCGGGACCGGCGCACAGATCGAGCCAGCGCTCGTCACGGCCCTCGAGCGGGGCCTCGGCGGCGATGAGCGCAACCAGCTGGCTCCCCTCGTCCTCAACCCCTGCCCGCGAGTCCCGGATCGCCTCGATCCTGCCGGGGTCTCCCCCGACCAGGACGACGGCCAGAGGACTGATCCGCCCCAGCCGCGGCTCGACCTCGTGAACCCGGTCGGCCTTCCGGGCGGTCTTGACCAGGGCCTCAGGGGCGATGAGACCGGGTCGGGCGCACAGCACCACCTCAGGATCGGTATTGTCAGCGACCAGGAGCGCCTCCAGCTCCTCGGCGCTGCGACCATGAGTGACCAGTGCCTGCCGCAGTGCCTTGACGATCCACTGCGGATGGGACTGGGTGCGCGCCAGGGCCACCGTCTCATCGGGGGCGTCCCGGCTCAGGAGCGCCATCCAGGCACCCGGGTCCTGATCGCTGAGCCGGCGCATGATCGCGTTGACGAAGGTGGCGGCTCCACGCCCACAGGAGTCGGCGGCCAGGTCAACGGTGGTGCTGACGGCGGCGTGCTGAGCCACCCTCATCCCCATGAGCTGGTGGGCCCCCAGACGCAGGACATCGAGCACGGCCGGATCGATCTGCTCCAGGTGCCGGTCAGTGCACGTGGCGATCATGGCGTCATAGCGTCCCTGAAGACGCAGCGTCCCGTAGGTCAGAGCTGTGGCGAAGCCGGCATCACGCCGATCCAGCTCGGCGGAGTCCAGCAGCTCGGGCAGGAGGAGGTTGGCGAAGGCGTCGTCCCGGCGCACGCGGGTGAGCACCTCCAGCGCGACCCGACGAGCCGGGTCCGAGCGACGTTGAGGCGAACGTGACCGCGTCCCCGCTCGTCCACCGCCCGGCTTGCGAGGGCGTCTCCCCCGGTCACGTCCGCCCCCGTGACCACCTCTGTCGGCTCTGTCGCCGCGGGGAAGGCCGTGACCACCTGCCGCACCTCGACGTGTCGGTCGCTCCCCCATCAGACCGTCCCCTCGCCGTCATCACTGGCAGGGGCCGGAGCCCCCAGGACGGTACCCATCTCTGGGCGGGCACCGCGGGCCCAGGCGTCTGCGGGCATCCAGCTGCGCCCGGCGGGCGCGACCTGTCCCAGGCGGATGGCGCAACCACCGGTTCCCACGAGCACCTCACGCTTGGTGGCGCGCAGCTGACCGGGAAGAAGACCGGTCACCTCCGGAACCGGAGTGACCGGTCCCAGACGGAACCTGGCCCCCAGGTAGGTGGTATGAGCTCCAGGTGCCGGGCACACGCCCCTGATCCGACGGTCAATGGTCAGCGCAGGGTCGTCCCAGCGGACCAGCCCGTCTGCGGCGGAGAGCATCGGTGCCAGGGTGGCCAGGGTGTCGTCCTGCGGCTCAGGATGCGCGTTCCCATCCTCGACCGAGCGCAGGACGTCGAGCACCAGAGGGGCTCCGTCCCGTGCCAACCGCTCCAGGAGGTCCCCGCTGGTGTCGGTCGTGCTGATCGCCTCGGTGATGCGCCCGTAGACGGGCCCGGTGTCAAGCCCCTCTTCAAGACGGAACACGCAGGCGCCGGTCACCTCCTCACCGGCAATGATCGCCCGCTGGACGGGTGCGGCTCCGCGCCAGGCCGGCAACAGGGAGAAGTGGAGGTTCAACCATCCGTGCTCGGGGACATCCAGCAGATCGGCCGGCACCAGGCGCCCGTATGCGACCACGACAGCGACGTCGGCCTTGAGACTGCGCACCCAGTCCCCTACCTCCTGGCCCTCCTCTCCCCTGAGCGTGGCCGGAGTGCGGACGTCCAGGCCGGCCTGGCGAGCCACGGCCGCCACTGGTGAGGGGTGCAGCGTGCGGCCGCGTCCCCTACGCGCGTCCGCACGAGTGAGGACTCCGACGACGTCGTGCTCACTGGCGATGAGGGCCTCCAACGTGGGCAGGGATACCTCAGGAGTTCCGGCGAAAAGCACACGCATGAGGTTGAGTCTACGGCGCCACACCGCCGAATGCCGGGTTCACCTCCGGTCCGGCGTGGGAAGCAGCCCCGTAGCGACGAGCTCGGCGCGCAGCCGCCCCGCTCCGGTGAAGCGATGGGTGCGTAGGCCCAGCCTGCCGGCCGCCCGGATGTTGACCATGGAGTCGTCGACGAACAGGGTGCTAGCGGCGTGGAGACCGTAGCGTTCCAGGAGCAGCTCGAAGATGGCGTCGTCGGGCTTGGCCAGGTGCTCGCGCCCGGAGACCACGATGCCGCTGAAGTGCTCGAGCTGAGGTACCAGGAGCCGGGCCCTCTCGAAAGGGGCGGCGTCGAAGTTGGTCAGGCCGTACAGCACCACGCCCTCCTTCAGGAGCTCGTCGAGCAGACTTGCCATGCCAGGAACAGGACCGGTCAGCGAGGCTGTGAAGCGTTGGCGGTACAAGGACAGAATCTCCGCCCAGTCGGGGCGATCCGGATGAGCCAGGGCATAGTCGGCGAGCACCTGCTCGAAAGGGGTCCCCAGATCCAGTCGTTCGTTCCAGGCGAGAAAGCCGCCGTCGGCCACGAACTCGTCCCATGCCTCCGGCGAGACGTATCCGGCGACGGCAGCTATCGGCTCCCAGGTGTACAGGACGTTGCCGTAGTCGAGAACGACGGCGTTCACGCGGCCAGAGGGGCGGATGGACTCAGCATCGGGGCTCGGCACGGTCATACCTCGGCATCCTTCCATGGAGCCGCCGTATGCTGCCGAGGCGGCACGGCTGTCGGCGCGAGCATGAGATCAGATTTCGAAAGCGCTCAGGTTTTGTATGCCACCTACAAATACACCCCAAATCAACTGTATGTAAGGTCATGTCCGCGGTGGTGCACAACGTGACAACACCGTCTAGGACGTATATCACGTGTCGACCGTGCCCACTTGATCAACCTACTTCGAACTTCCTTCTTCCAAGGGGTTTTCAACGCTCGCTACCACTGGTACGCTCGTACCAATCCGGTACAGCCGTACCACTTCAGTCATCAGGCGCATGATGTGCGTCATGATCCGCATTACCGGCACAGTGCTGTGTCAGAGAGGGAGTCATGGGTCTTTCCGTGGATTCCGAAATCGGGAGGCTTCGGCAGGTCATCCTGCACAGGCCCGGGGGTGAGATGCTCCGGCTCACCCCGCAGAACAAGGATCATCTCCTGTTCGACGACGTCCTGTGGCTCGAGAGGGCCCAGGAGGAGCACGATCAGTTCGCACGCGTGCTGACCGATCGCGACGTTGAGGTTCTCTACCTCAGTGACCTGCTGGCCGAGACCCTCGAGGTGCCCGAGGCCAGGGACTATGTCCTAGACCGGGTCGTCAACGAGAACACCAACGGCCCCATTGCTGCCGAGCCGTTGCGGGCCCTGGCCCAGGGGCTGTCCGGAGCCGACCTGGCCGAGATCCTCATCGCCGGCATCACCAAGGCCGAGCTGCTGGAGCGCGCCTCCTGCCCGGACTCCCTGGTGCTGGCCTCCATGAACGACGACGACCTGCTCCTGGCCCCGCTGCCCAACCACCTGTTCACCCGAGACACGTCGTGCTGGATCTACGACGGTGTGTCCATCAACTCGATGATGATGCAGGCCAGGCAGCGCGAAACCATCAACTACGAGGCGATCTACCGCTGGCACCCCCGCTTCGCGAGCGCAGACTTCCCCGTGTGGTCCGAGGGCACCCAGGCTGGCCCCGCCACGGTCGAGGGAGGCGACGTCCAGATCATCGGCAACGGCGCCGTGCTGGTCGGCGTCTCAGAGCGCACCACTGCCCAGGGCATCGAGAGACTCGCCAGAAGACTCTTCGCCGGTGGGAAGGTCAACCAGATCGTCGCCGTCGAGATGAAGCGGACGCGCGCGCAGATGCACCTGGACACGGTCATGACCATGGTCGACGTCGGCACCTTCACCGTCTACGGAGGCCTGGGTATGCTGCCGACGCTCACTGTGCGTCCCGGAAGCGACGGACAGATCAGCGTCACCCGCAACGACCCGGAGGACATGTACCGCGTCATCGCCCAGGCGCTGGGCATCGACGACCTCACCGTCCTCATCACGCCTCAGGACTCGATGGCCGCCGCACGCGAACAGTGGGACGACGGCTCCAACTCGCTAGCCCTCGCCCCCGGCGTCATCGTCGCCTACGAGCGTAACGTCAACACCAATGAGTACCTCACCTCCCGCGGTATCGAGGTCTTGACGATCCCGGGCTCGGAGGTCGGGCGCGGGCGCGGCGGCCCGCACTGCATGAGCTGTCCGATCCTGCGAGACCCGGTCGCCTGATACGGTCCCCCGTCAGCGCCTTCGGCGTCAATGAAGAAAACCCATCACCCACTCAACATCTGGACGAAGAAGAAGGAGTCCTCATGACCCACCCCCTGCACAACCGCAACTTCCTCAAGGAGCTTGATTTCACCGCTAAGGAGTGGGGCTCTCTGCTCCAGCTGGCGGCTGATCTCAAGGAGGCCAAGAAGGCCGGCCGCGAGGTCAAGCGGCTGACGGACAAGAACATTGCCCTCATCTTCGAGAAGACCTCCACGCGCACCCGTTGCTCCTTCGAGGTCGCCGCCTACGACCAGGGCGCGCACGTCACCTACCTGGATCCCTCGGGCTCGCAGATGGGGCACAAGGAGTCCGTGGCAGACACCGCCCGGGTACTGGGACGCTTCTACGACGGCATCGAGTTCCGAGGCAAGAAGCAGGAGCACGTCGAGGTGCTGGCCGAGCTCTCCGGTGTGCCGGTATGGAACGGGCTAACCGACGAGTGGCACCCCACCCAGATGCTGGCCGACCAGCTCACCATGCTGGAGCATGCCGGCAAGCCGATCGAGGAGATCTCCTTCGCCTACCTCGGCGACGCCCGCAACAACGTCGCCAACTCGCTGCTCATCTCGGCGGCCCTCATGGGGATGGACGTGCGGATGGTGGGGCCCAAGGAGCTGCAGACCACTCCTGAGGTGGTGGCCCAGGCCGAGAAGCTGGCGAAGGACAGCGGCGCTCGGATTCTCGTCACCGACGACGTTGCCGAGGGCGTCAAGGGCGTCGACTTCCTCTACACCGACGTGTGGGTCTCCATGGGTGAGCCCAAGGAGGTCTGGGACCAGCGCATCGCCCTGCTGCACCCCTACCAGGTCAACGCCGAGATGGTGGAGGCCACCGGCAACCCCGACGTGAAGTTCCTCCACTGCCTGCCGGCCTTCCACGACCGCAACACCACCGTGGGTGAGGACATCTTCACCAAGACGGGCATGGACGGCCTGGAGGTCACCGACGACGTCTTCGAGACCGAGCGCAACGTCGCCTTCGACCAGGCCGAGAACCGCATGCACACCATCAAGGCCGTGATGGTCGCGACCCTCGGAGAGTGGGACTGAGTCATGAGAATCGTTGTTGCCCTCGGCGGAAACGCCCTGCTGCGCCGGGGTGAGAAACCCGACGCCCGCACCCAGATCCACAATGTCGAGGTGGCGGCGCGTGAGCTGGCGAAGCTGGCGGAGAAGCACGAGCTGGTCCTCACCCACGGCAACGGCCCTCAGGTGGGTGTCCTGGCCCTGGAGTCCGCCAACGACGAGCGCCTCTCTGAGCCCTACCCGTTCGACACCCTCGGTGCTCAGACCCAGGGCATGATCGGCTACTGGTTGCTCCAGGCCATGCAGAACGCCCTGCCGGGGCGCCACGTGGCCGCGATGGTCAACCAGACCCTGGTCATGGCCGGGGACCCGGCCTTCTCCAACCCCACCAAGTTCGTCGGCGAGGTCTACACCAAGGAAGAGGCCGAGAAGCTGGCCGAGGAACGCGGCTGGGTGGTCAAGCCCGATGGTGAGCACTACCGTCGCGTCGTCGGCTCTCCCAAGCCGCAGCGGGTCATCGAGACCCGGCTGGTGCGCACGCTCCTGGAGGCCGGTGCCATCGTCGTGTGCTCCGGTGGAGGCGGAGTTCCCGTCATCCGCAGCGAAGAGGGCAAGCTCAAGGGCATTGAGGCCGTGATCGACAAGGATCTGACCGCATCGGTCATGGCCGAGGCGCTTGAGGCTGATGCGCTTCTCATTCTCACCGACGTCGACGGCGTCTTTGAGGACTTCGGCACCGAGAACCAAAAGCAGGTTCCACGGGCAACGCCGGCAGAGCTGCGCGCCATGGGCCTTCCCAGTGGATCCATGGGGCCAAAGGTCGAGGCGGTGTGCCGATTTGTTGAGCTGACTGGAGACATGGCGGCAATCGGTCGTCTTGAGGACGCCGTTTCCATCATTGACGGTCAGGCAGGGACTATCGTGACGCCCGGGGGCAACTACGGTGGCCCCGACGATATTCATCCCCCGATCCCCGAGCAGATTGACACCCGTATTCGCAGGGCCTGACCGGAACGACGGCATCGGTCCTTCAAGGAGGTGGTGAGAACCGTCGACCACATATGACCACGCCATGGTTCAGCTATCATTCATTTATACAGATACTCCTAGGGCCACTTTTAAGGTTCCTTTAGAGTAGAATGACAGTATTGAGCCACAGACATATTTACCTGTCTCAATTCACACACCACACAACGAGCACAAGGGAGTGACTCACTCATGACGAAGATCGTCAACTCTTGGAACGACTTCGACCCGCTCAAGCACGTCATCGTCGGACGCGCGGACTTCTCGGTTATTCCTCCCGAGGAGCCAGCCACCTCCGAGAAGGTGCCGATCGACTCCGAGATGCGCGGTATGTGGGGACCTCGCCCCACCGCCACCGTCGAGGCCGCCAACGAGCAGCTTGACAACTACGTCAAGATCCTCGAGGGACTGGGCGTCAAGGTGGACCGGCCCACGCCGCTGCAGTGGAACCAGGCCA
>ERZ773010.1818-NODE-1818-length-12928-cov-4.482560_pt1 | contig 12928 bp, 14 predicted proteins | sample MGYA00580842_ERZ773010 | MGnify/ENA primary metagenome ERZ773010 (study PRJEB29015, sample SAMEA2737982) | human oral metagenome | biome: human oral; feature: human-associated habitat; material: dental | place: China | collected 2107 ...
CCCCCAACCATATTTTAGATGTAAAATATGATAATAGTACATATTTTCAGGAAAATAGCTCCATTTATTATCTTTAAAAAAGTAAAAGTTACCATCTACAAAATCGTAATAAGGCGATTTACCTTTTATCTCTGTTAAGTAAAAGTTATACTGAGCTTCTTCATCCCACTCTTCAGAATGAGGAACTAATTCCATTGCTTTAAACGACTTATCGCCGTCTATTAACCAAGAACAATAACGTTTCCCCTTAAAATCCATAAGATAATCTCCATAAAATCCATCTAAAAGACTTTCTGTACCATCTGATTGTTTGGTTTCTATTTTATCAATAACATTTGCATAAACGTCATACTTTAAGTAACCTAAGGGGTTGTCATCACCTACGATAAGTTCATTTTTTTGATTGACAAAAGCACCTCTCATCATTTTAAATTTCACCATAGTATTTCCTTCATAAGAAATAGAATCTTGATGAATATCCGCATATTTTTTGTACTTTGAAGGTAAGATTGCATCGGAAATTCTTTTCTCAACAGCATTGGTTAAAGAACATCCTACTAAAATATATACCACAAATACAATTCCTACGATTAAAAAGCATATTTTTAACATCATTCTTATTTTAAAATTGAATTAACACCACAAAAATAGCAAATAATTTCAAATTGGCAAATTAGCACATTATTTAACCTCCTTCATTTTATTTAAGTTTTCTTCAAAAGCTTTGATGGTCTCAGGGGTTGCGTTAGGGTCAGTTTTGATGAGTTCCATTGCTTTTTCTTCCAGCAATAAGCCTTGTTCACGGTAGCCTTTGTACACCCAAAAGTGGGCAACGGTATCCAAGAAATAAGGGTTTTCGGGGTACATATCCAAGGCGGTTTGTGCCCACTGAAAAGCCTCTGCCATTTGGGTAGGGTCGTTACGGTGCAAGCTGAATACCCAATAAGCCGAGTTATTAGCATCACGAGCGAAGTATTGTTTGAAGTAAGTCCAATCACTTATCCCATTGCCTGCCGAAAAATCCTTGTCTAAGGCAAGAATGATATTACTGTTGAGTTTTGTGAGATCGCGGTAATATTTAGCAAAATAAGTGATAAACTCTTCAGGGACGTATTGTCGCAAAAATTCTCTGTAGTAATATTCGGAAAAGCGACCTTCGTCAACGGCTTGTTTGTAGACGGCTTTTACAGCAGGTGCAAGGGCTTTGTTCGCTGTTAAGAAATTGGAAAACACATCCCAATAACTTCCAATTACATAAGGTTTTATATAGCCTGTTTGCAACGGATACTGGTAGTAAGATCTATCTGTTTTTTCAAACTTATCGTTGTGCTCCTGAATCTGTTTTTTGAAACGCCACAGGTAGGCTACCGCTTGAACATCGGTAGTGTCGGGGGTTTTCTTTTCAAGAAAAATTCGTTGCATATACGACTTTTTCTCTTTCAGGGCGTACTCGTCGTAATTAAAAGCTATGAGCGAGGCAAAATCTACATCTAACTGGGTATCATTGCGGTGTGCCTCCACCAAGCGCGCCCACTGAGCGTTGAGCTGTTCAGGGGTTGTACGAAAACGATAGATTTGAGAGCGGTTTTTCAGCGGAAACTCTTTGAGTTGTTTAGCGGCTTTCTCGTTGTCCGAAAACCAATACAAGAAACTACCGTTCGTGAAAATACCTTTGAATACTTCTTGTAGCTGTGTAAGAGGTATTTTGGGGTTGCTCAGCAGTTTGTCTACCTTGCGAGCATAATCCATTTCGTGGAAAAAACGACTCACTTCATAGCCATCGTAAAAAAGCTTGCTGGTATTGCTATACACAAAACTGTCTTCTTTTTCTTGTGTATAGAGCAGTTTGCCTTCTTGGTCGAATACAGCAAAGGTATTTTCTTTAGGGAGAAATCCCTTCTGTTCAAGGCGTTTTTTGTCTTTTTTAGTAGCTAAATAAGGTTCATAGAACCAAGTGTCTCTTTGTTGAGGATTTCGCTTTAAAAGTTCGTAAAAACTGCTATAGTTGTAATCGAGGTGCTCTTCGGTAGGTTCGTAGAAGACCACCAGCAGTCGGTTTTCCTTTTTGGCACGGGCTTCAGCCTCAGCAAGGGTAGTAGCACAGGGAATAGTTTCTTCTTTTTTTTTGACTGAAAGCACTAAGTGTTTCCAGTTTTTCAGTGTTTGGGCAGAGTCCAAAGGCACTTGTCCTGTACCTCCCAATTTCTTATAGTGCATCCTATTAATCTCGCCATAAATAGAATGAGGCAAGGTTATTGAAAAGATCTGTTTTTCCTCGTTGTAAACAGCCCTTATAGATTTTGTTTCTTGCAATTCGAGTACTGTGATTGCCACAGCATTGGTGTTTTTGCCAATGGTATATTGCTCTATACGCACCTCGTTGTCTTGGTAGTGTCGTAGAGCATAAGCCAAGTAGAGATGTTCGGTACGTGGAATCTCAAAAGGAGGTTGTTGGTTTTTGAGATATATATAAGTAGGCTCACCTTGCGGATTATCATAGCCTATATAAAGTTTCTCGTAACTGTCTTCGTGGGGCAGTTCGTCAAACGAAATGAGCAATTTCTCACTATTGCCTTGTTTTTTGGTTACTACAAACAGAGGAGGAGGTGCCACAACAAATGATAGAATATTATCGGTAGCGCTATAAGTACCCTTAGATTCGATAAGCTCAAACGTATTATCAGGGTTTATTTGCCACTGAATGTTTTCTGCGCGATTTTCTATAGCATCAATAGATCGATAGGTACCCTGCCAAGGTGTAGGCTGGGTATAAGCTCCCAAAGAAAGGAGAAAAACGATAAAAAAGAGAGGGGATTTCATACTATTCACTGATTTTTCGATTTGTTTTTAGATAAGAGGTAATAAGAGGATATTAGTAATAAATGATACTCCTTGTATTGTGCCGTACACAATGGGAATTGGTAGTATCCTTTTTGTGAATCCAATTGCCGTGGTCATCGTACTCGTAGATAGTGGCAGGAGAAGAGCGCAAGATAGCATTTTTGTAAAAACTCGTAAATGTACAGACTCGTGCTATGTAAGAAATATCATCACTCCCTTCAGTACGTTCTATTTCTTTCTCTATACGATCTTCTTCGCCTCTTTTGTAGTGATAGGTTTTAGTTTTTGTTATTTTATTTTGTTTGTAAAGATGAACTCTGAGGGTTACTTTCTCTCCTTGATAGGAGTAAAGGTGCTCTTGTGAGAGCTGTCCATCAAGCCTAGTATACCAAGTGTTCTTCACTACATTCCCTTGAGTGTCAAACTCAGTGATACATATCCATTGGGTATATTTTAGGGTGCGTTCACACCCTCCTGAATAAAAATCAGTAGTGGCTTTTACTTGTTTTACTTTTCCTTTGAGGTCATACTTTTCCCAATCGGTTTGCTGAGCTTGCAAGCTGAAAACAAATGTTAGGACTATAAGGGGTAAGAATATATTTTTCATAGGGTTCTTGATTTTAGGTAAGAGATAAGAGGTAATAAAATAATAATACATTGATAATCAGTATTATAAGAAATTACCTTCCTTATCAATCGTTAGTTCTTTGCCATTTTTGATGAGCATATAATAATAATCTTCCCATTCTTCGGTAGGTTCTGAATAAGGCTCGGCGTGTTCATATTCAAATGGGAGTTTTGTATTTCCTTTTTTGTCAATCATTCCCCATTTGCCCTTGTATTTCACCATTGCGTAACCACTTTCGTTAAAATGATCTGCATCATCGTATACAAATGGCAGTACGAGCTCTCCTTTAGGATTTAAAAAACCGTAATACCCTATATTTTTGGCAAATGCCAAACCTTGGTAAAACACATCAATTTCATCAAACCAAGGGGTAAGACTTTTGTTGTGGATATCCAAAAGTTGATAACTATCGTTCAGTTTTACCACAAATACGCCCTGTGAATACCAAATAAAATCATACTTAGCAGGGATAATTTCCTCACCTGAAGGCTTGATGATTCCTCTTAAATTGTTGATAGTAACATCGTAAAAAGGCATATCTTGAGGGGGATTGGTATCGATATAATCGTATTTCACGGGAGTGATTTCCAATCCTTTAGGGTTTACAAGTCCGTATTTATCACCTTTGCGCACCATCATATTCTCGGTGCGTGTGGGGAGTACTTCATCGTACTGTTTGCGCCAATCGCTGTTACAAGCTGCACAGCATAGCGCTAAGGTTGTTATTAAGAATTTTTTCATTATATTGTTTATTTTGGTTATTCTATTAAAAAAGTATTGATTATCAGTTTTATAGCCCCCGTTCCCCCGAAGGGGGACAAGCCGGAAAAAGAGACTTTTATGATAGCTATTAAAATACTCTTACAAAAAACTACAAAAGTAATTGATAATCAGAGTAATTAACTTTGCTAAAGTTTCTTGCTTGTGCGGCTCGCACCTTTGGCGAAGTGTAGCGATTTATAGCCCCCGTTCCCCCGAAGGGGGACAAGCCAGAAAAAGAGACTTTTATGATAACTCTCAAAATGCTCTTACAAAAAACTAAAAAAACTATTGATAATCAGAGTAATCAACTTTGCCAAAGTTTCTTGCTTGTGCGGCTCGCACCTTTGGCAAAGTTTATGATGCAAAAGCGATTTTGAGACTTTTTAGAAAGCCCCATATTTTCCTCTAACTCAGGAAAGTAATTATCGCTTCTCCCCTACTGGCTGCCGTAGCAAAGAAAGATTGAAGTACTTGAAAATGAGAATATAAATACTCAAAATCTTCCTCATCCCAATCCAATGAAGGGTATAATTCCTCCTCTTCACTCATTGCCTCAGGATCATAATGTGCTTTTAGATCAGCCTCTGTAAGTGAAGCTATTTTGCGATGAATACCCGCTACTTGCTCAGGAGTAAGGTAATGAGCAGGTCCGTAGCCTACATCCATATCTTCATCAAAGAATTGCGCACTGAAAAAGATACGATTCAGGCTATCTACTTCATCCTCAGGACTTCCAGATACAAATGCTTTTCCAGTAAGCAGATATAAAATACCGCCCCACGCTTTATCAATATGCAAAAAAGCATCATCATTGTCTTCTGATTCATACAATACATCCAATTTCTCTTCAAAAAGAGAAGGCGTTTGAATGTAGTTTTCAAGCTCCTGCTTAGAGATGCGGAGCAAATTCATAATCATACTCATAGTTTTTAATATTTAATCGTAATAAGTTATTTCCCTGCGTACAATATCAGGAAATCTATCTTTTGGTACTGGCTTCTCAAAGATTTCTTCTCGCTCTATCCAATTGCCTTTATCATCATAGGTATATTTGTAATGATGGTGTAAAAGTTTAGTTCCTTTTAAGTTATATTCCTCTATATCAGTTATTTGACCTTTATTATCATAATGATAAACACTCTTTATATCGCCTTGAAGTGTATAATCTATCTGTCCGTTATCTTTGTAATAGATGTCATTTTCTATTGTGGTATACCCTTTGAGAGTAAATGATATTTGAGTATGGGTACCAAAATACCGATAGGTTGTACTTTCAGATTCGCCAACTTTTTCTACCAAATAAGTACCTGCTTTATCATAGAAAAAGCTGATAGCCGTTTCTTCTCCCTTATCAGGATAATTAATTCCCTTATCAGGATAACTAATTCTTTTACCGCCTTTTAAGTGATTGTGCGCATCATATTCATAACAGTATACAATATCGCCCCCAATATTCTTTTCCACAAGATTTCCCTTTAGGTCAAAACGGTAAGTGATAGGTGTTACCACTATCATTTTAGTCTCTGCTAATTCAGGAGGATACTTTAGAAAACTCACTTCTGTAACCGATTTTACTTTCCCTTTAAGGTCTAATCTTGCGGTTGTATATTCCTTTTGTGCCTGCAAATGAATTGTTTCTATAAACATAAAAATCAAAAAAAGATACCTCATCATAAGATTATATATTAGTCGTAATAAGTTATTTCCCTATGTGTAACATAGATAGGATAAGGAACATTCTCCATATAATTACTACATTGGGTCCAATTGCCTTTATCATCATATTGATAATCATAACGATAACTTCCCAAACATTTATCAGTAGCAAGGTAATACCTCTTATCCGTTTCCTTATCTCCATTGGCATTATAAGTATACACTATCTTCTCTTCGTTTTCCTCATCTATGGTATGACTTATTTTTGTTCGTGTACTATCAGTATAGTAATAAGCTATTCTAAAAATCATCTTAGCATAAGGTAAAATATGACCATAGATAAAGTTTCTTCTCGTAGGAGATACCAAGTGATATTCTTTTTCTGTCAATTTACCTTCCTCTCGCATTATTTCCTTCCAAAAACTATGAGTAGCATCTGTCTCAAAAGTCATACGTCTTTTTATACCATCGTGAGAAATTACTACCGCTTTGGTGGGATAATCAGAACTATCATATTCAAATTGAATAGTATACAATCCTTTCAAAGTATAGGTAAGCAATCTTCCTTGTGTATCAAAAAAGTAAGTAGTGGGAGTGCAAAGTGGTGGATAACTTTCATCTTTTACCACCGTTTTCACCTTCCCTTTAAGCGACATACTTTTAGCTGTATAGACACTTTGTCCAAGTAAACTTATAGGCAATATTAGTACTAAAATCAAAAAAAGATACCTCATCATAAGATTATATATTAGTTGTAATAAGTTATTTCCCTGCGTACAATTTCAGGGTATTTATCTGGTATAGGAGTCTGAAAAGTTTGCTTCTTCTCTACCCAATTGCCTTGCGCATCATACACATACTCATAATGGTAGCTATTACTCACTTCACCATTTTCGTCGTAGAAAATAATCGTCGCTACCTCGCCTTGGTCGTTATAAGTATAGACTTCCTTTTTCCCATCTCGAAGTATGTAATCAATTTTGCTATACGTATACGAATAAGGTTTTTGGTAGTAAATCTCCTTCTCATCAATCACTTTTCCACCAATGGTATGAGATATTTTACAGTGAACAGGTGATAAATAATCTATTCTTAATTTCTCTGTCATCTTTTTATAAAAAGTAAGTTCTTCCCAAAAAGCCCCATCTTTAACGCGTATAAACATTATATCTGCCTTTATTTTCTCAGAATAGACATACTTTTTACCACCCGATAAATAATGCTGATAGCGATCGTATTGATACATATACTTGATATCCGCTCCTATGCTTTTCTCAGTGAGGTCTCCTCTTTGGTTAAAGGAATAAAGCGTAGGGATAGGGCTTTGCATTTTCATAGTAGCTAATTTTTGAGGAGGATACACATACTGAGTAGTTTCAGTAATACTTTTCACCTTCCCTTTGAGGTGCATCTCAGCACACGAATATTCATTTTGCGCCAACAGCCCAAAATGTATGGTAAATACTATAGCAAAGATAATATTTTTCATAAACAAATCTCACACTAATTGGTAATTTCTCTCTCCACATACCCTACGATAGTTCCATTTACAAAGATAGTACGGGTAATCCAATTGCCTTTCTTGTCGAAAGTATGCTTAAACTGCTGGTTGTTTGTCCCCGTTGGGATACCCTTTTTGTCATACGTATAACGCAATACTTGTGGGGGAGTGTTGCCCTCAGCAATGCTACGCTCCACTACCCTACCCTCACGGTCGTAACGCACTTCTATGCGTATTTCGGAAGAGGTATTGCCCTCGGTAACCATCTTGAGCAAAGTGCGTTGGTTGTGCTTATTGAACTCCTGCCACACCTTAGCTTTCTCTTTGTCTGTTTGCAAAAGACCTTCAACGGGATTGCCATTACTATCCCACTTGCTAAAAGTATACACCTGCGTAGGCGATGCGCTCCCCTGCATTAGCATACGATAAGAAAGCAATTTTCCTTGAGCATCATACTCATATTTACCCGTAGAAACAAGCGAACCACCGTGAGCCGTTTTGGTAATCGTTACCTCCAAAGGATGTTGTGCAGCATCATACACATACTGGTAACGCAAACTATTACCGCTATAATGCTGTTCAGAGTCCGTAGCGTATCCCGCTTTATCAAACACATAACGATTTTCGGTAGCAAGGCGTTTTTGTTTCAGGTCGCCGCGATACACATCATACGTGCGTTCCACCATCGTTTTCACCTCCCCTTTCAGCTCCTTATCAGCGCGAGTAATAGGAGGATTGACAATTTGTGCCATTCCCAATGAAGGAAACAAACACAGAAAAATCATTTTTTTCATAACTATTAATGTATTATTGAGGCAAAAATAATAAAAAATAACGATTATAACACATTCGAAAAACTTTTTTTATTTTAAAATTCCACAACCCTTTTTATCTCTTTCCAAAAGAATCCCCATACAATCGCCCCTCTCACACTACACTTTGCCAAAGTTTTCAGACTTTAGCAAAGTTGATTACCCCCTACTCCCATAACCGCCCGTGCGGCTCGCACTCTCCGCTCTCACGGACTTTCCGAAAGAAAGGAGCAATCCGCAAAAGAGAATTTGAAATTACTCGAGAATAGCCCCCGAACCCCCGAAGGGGGACAATCCGCAAAAGTGACTTTTTAAAGAGAAAATACCTAATGTTTCTCCGCTGGTGCGAGCTTATAGCTCGTACCCCATTACCTCTCATTTGCTAAAAAATGTTCCACGTGGAACATTTTTCAATTAACAATTCACAATTGCGAATTGTTAATTAATTTACTACCTTTGCACCATCTTAACTCTTATCTCTTAACTCTTACCTAAATGAAACGCTTTATCGTAAATAAATTTTTCGTACCCAAAGGCTTTGCAGGAATTACCCTCTACCCTTTTGTATTTACAAATAATCCGCGACTATTAGAAGACCCTCAGTTTATCAATCACGAACGCATACACCTCGCTCAACAGCGCGAACTCTTAGTGATTTTTTTCTATATATGGTATCTCATAGACTTCGGAATAAAATACCTAAAGTACAAAGATAAATATCGCGCCTATCGCAATATCATCTTTGAACGCGAAGCCTACGAGAATGATAATAACCTTCACTACCTAAAAACACGAAAACTATATGCCTTTCTTCGAGGTAAGAGATAAGAAGTAAGAAATGTTCCACGTGGAACATTTTTTTCAATTAACAATTAATAATTAAATTGCCCGTGTGGCTCACACCTGATGACAATTAAAGATTACAGTGTATCACAAGAGGAATTTACTCTTGTATATGATTCATTATTAGAACTTTACAAAACAAATCCCGTTCCTGATGAGCTGGGTAAATACTACGAAAGTGAGGCATATATCTCACATACCGATAGCCGTAAAACGCTATTCGACAGACTCTATCAATGGGTGAAAAGCTATAACCTAAAGCATAAAATTGCACTCATCAAGCAATACAAAAAAGGAAATATACACCTCCTCGACATAGGGGCGGGTACAGGCGACTTTGTGTTGAGTAGCAAAAAATACGCTCATTGGGAGGCTATAGGCATTGAGCCCAGCGAGAAAGCACGTGCCAAAGCAGAGGAAAAAGGCTTATTGCTACAAGCTGATTTTAACCAACTCCTCCCCCACTCTTTTGATGTGATTACTATGTGGCACGTACTAGAACACATACCCGATGTAGCACAAGAAATACAGATTATCAGCAACTTACTAAAAGAAAACGGTATTGCTGTAATAGCAGTGCCTAACTATCGCTCCTGGGATGCTCAGCATTATAAGGAACATTGGGCTGCTTATGATGTACCCCGACACTTATGGCATTTCTCCAAAAAGAGTATCGAGCAACTTTTTGCTAAAGAAGGTTTCCAGCTCCTCGCTACCCACCCTATGCTCTTTGATGCCTTCTACGTGAGTATGCTTTCCGAACAATACAAAACCGGTAAGAAATCATTCCTCAAAGGATTTCTCAACGGACTCCGTTCCAACTACTACGGTTGGCGCAAAGGAGAATACTCATCACAAATTTACATTTTAGGTAAGAAGTAAGAGATAAGAGGTAAGACTTACCTATTTTTACTTTTTTTGAAGCTAAAAATAGTAAAAACTTCAAATAAGGCGTTTTTACGATACTTCTCTCCTATCAATAACTAATTATATCACTTTTTTAAAATAACGCTCAAAAACGTCTGTAATAGAGTCGGTTTTGATAAAGTATATTTATAGATTATTAATTTAAAATAGAAAATGATTATTCTTAGGGAATAGGGGTTAGGGGTCAGGTTTTAGGGGGCAGATGGTTTCACGTGGAACATTTTTTGCTTATGAGTTTGTAAGTAACAAAATAATACTTACTTTTGCATTACCAAAATGAATCATTATGTTTAGTTTTAACAAAGACAAATCAATTCACTCAGTCTTCTTTATCTTAAATGAAATAGAAGAAGGTTGTGATATACATAAAGTTTGCAAGATACTTTATTTTGCTGACCAAAAGCATTTGGTGAAATGGGGAAGACCTATTACAGGCGATCATTACATAAAAATGAATTATGGTCCTGTACCTTCTAACATAAAAAATATCATTGATTTTAGCAGTGATATCCAAAGAAACGGAAATATACTTTCTACTGTTGTAGAATATGATAGTGATGAGTTATCAGTATCCGAAATAAATTGTTTGAAAGAAAGTATTGAAGAAAATAGAAAACTAAATTTCAACGAACTTACTGAAAAATCACACGATAAGGCTTGGAACAAAGCAGAATTAAACAACCCAAAAGGAATCTCATATATAGAAATGGCTAAAGTAATTACTACCGATGAAAATATGCTTAACTATATAAGAGCTAATGAATTAACTGACCAAATTCACTTCTAAAAATATGAACTTAGGAGATTTTTTCAATGATGAAATTAGAAAGGAATATGCTGAAAGACAAATAGATATTGGAAAAGCACTACTTATAAAAATACCTGATTTCAATGTAAACTATCCAAAATATTGTGTAGTTGTAGCATTAAATAACTACAATATTGCTGGAGTAATTATCAATACTGAAATCAATTCTAATATTTTTAAAACAGATGATTTAAGAAAATTACATCTTCCTATTTTACAACAAGACCATCCATTTCTAAAATATGATAGCTTTGTAGATTGTTCACAACTTATAAAATGGAAGATAGAATATATTATAGAAGTTATTAGCAAAAAACCTGAAATAGTTGTAGGTAATGTAACTGATGATTTACTGAAGAAAATACACCTTACTATTACCTTTGCCGATACCATTACAAACAAAGAAAAGAAAAATTTTGGTTTTTTATAACAAAAGCACTCAATTGAGTGCTTTTTTAATTTTTAAAGACTAAAAACTTCAAATAAGTTGTTTTTACGATACTTATCCCCTATCAATAACTAAGTATATCACTTTTTAAAAATAACGCTTAAAAACGTCTGTAATAAAGTCGGTTTTGATAAAGTATATTTATAGATTATTAATTTAAAATAGAAAATGATTATTCTTAGAAAATAGGGGTCAGGGGACAGGTTTCACGTGGAACAATGAAAGACGAATGACGAATGACGAGAAATAGTATTTTATTTTTTTGAGTAATAAAATTAAAAAATATTTCATTTACACACAAAACTTTCTTATTTTTGCGACCTGAATTGAATTAAATATTATAGAAAATGAAAAAACTCATCTTAACAGGCGTAGCAATCCTCACTCTTACTGCCTGCACCGATAAGGTGGCTTTCGTGGATAACAGCAAACTCTTAAATGAGTACCAAGAGAAAAAGGACATCGAGGCTAAATTGAAAACTGAAGTTGATGCCTATAAGAAAAAACGCGATAGTATTTCTGTAGCGTTCCAAACTGAAGCACGTGCTTTCGACGCTCAGGCTAAAACCCTCCCTCAAAACGTGGCTCAGAAAAAATACAATGAGTTGATGCAAAAAAGCCAAATATTGCAACAACACTTGCAACAAGAAGAAGAAAGATTGCAATTGGAAAGCCAAACTCAAATGGATTCTCTACTTAGCAAAGTGAAGAAAAACATTAAAGAATATGGCAAACAAAAAGGCTATACCTTTATCCTTGGTGCTAACGACGGCGGCAGCGTACTCTATGGTGCTGATAACAAAGATATTACTAAAGAAGTTACTGAATATTTGAACAATCAATATAAATCAGGTAAGAAGTAATAGGGAACAGGTGTCAGGAATCAGAAATTAGAAATAGATAACAAACTTTGTAATTATAGACTTTGTCAAGGTTTTTAAGACTTTGACAAAGTTTTTTTATTGATAGCTAATTAATGCCAATCAAGGGTTAAATTAACTTGTTGATTTAAAACATCCCCCCAGCCCCCTTCAAAGGGGGAGACGCGATGCAAAAGCGATAACATTCTGTTAATCAGGGATTATTATTTTTCAACTCTTGATTCATATTAATTAGTTAATTGTAATACGTTAGGAAAGAAGGCTTGGAATATCAAGAAAACTCCAAAGACTAACAATATAATGCTAATCGCGCGTTTGATTTTGTAGATGTGAAAAGCGGTAAGTCGGTTTTTGAGTTTCTTAGCAATGAGAATTTTAATGATATCTATGCCAAAGTAAGCCAAGATAATAGAAGTGAAAAATACAAATATCCTACTGGCATTCATATCGAGTTTAGGACCAAAAACGATGATAATTCCTAACCAAAAACCTAAAACCCCTATGTTGATGAAATTCAGTAGAAAACCTTTGATAAAGAGAGCTATATAGTTCACTTTTTCAGTTACTTGTAAGTGCGCATTCTCCTTATTATCCATTGTTTTCTTGAAGTCTTTTTTCAGTTTGATGAACGAGATAAGTCCGTAGACTACCATTATGAGTCCGCCGGCAAAGAAGAGTTTAGGGTCGTCCTTAATTTCGCGCAACAGACTGCTGGTAGTGAAATAGACAATGAGAATGAAGACGGCATCGGCTAATACTACCCCCAAATTGAAAGCAATAGCTGCCCTAAATCCTTTAGTAATGGCTGTTTCCAGCAATAC
>ERZ773010.1819-NODE-1819-length-12923-cov-83.885530_pt1 | contig 12923 bp, 10 predicted proteins | sample MGYA00580842_ERZ773010 | MGnify/ENA primary metagenome ERZ773010 (study PRJEB29015, sample SAMEA2737982) | human oral metagenome | biome: human oral; feature: human-associated habitat; material: dental | place: China | collected 2107 ...
CTCGTGCCCTTCTTCAAGTAGACCCAGACTTCCGCGATTCATTGAAACGCGCAGGACTTCTTACTCGTGACTCACGTAAAGTTGAACGTAAGAAACCAGGTCTTAAGAAAGCTCGTAAAGCATCACAATTTAGTAAACGTTAATCAATACGATTATATCAATGTTTCAAAGCACTCAAGAGTTTACCTCATGGGTGCTTTTTTTATGTTTTTTGAAAAAGTTCACCTCAAAGTTTACCTTATTTTCACCTTATTGTTTTAGAGACTTTAAAGCAAATTCACCAACTGCTATAGGGACTATGTTAGAAGTATTGACGTAAATCTGTGTTGTACCTGTGTCGCTATGTGTTAGAGCTTCGGAAATGACTTCTAAGCTCATTCCAGCCTGTTTAGCGAGCGTTGCTCCCGTATGACGTAGTTTATGTGGTGTAGCGTGTGTAAGCTCTGGGTGTCGCTTTCTGATAGTTTTCATCTTATTATTGAGATAGTCAGAGTGTAAAGGTTTATTGATATTTCCTCTGGTATCTATGTAAGTGAAGATGAATTGTTCTGAATTAGTGATGATACCAAACTTTGCTAGTTCATATTTTTGTTGTTTTTTCCATAAGGTTAGAAGTTGAAGCAAGTCGCTAGAAATAGAAAAGATAGTTTTTTTATTTCCTTTAGTAGATTTTACTTGTCCATATCTATCTAAGGCCTGAATTAACTGAATCTGAGATTTTGAAAAGTCGATATGTTTCCACTGGAGAGCATATGTTTCTGATTTTCTATCTCCAAGGAAAAAAGTGAGATAGAAAAGGACGTAATCTTTGAGTGATATTTTATCGTTCTCTAAATCTTCTTTAAAGGCTGAGAACCATTTTTGGAGTTGCTCATGAGTTAAATATAAATCTTCATCACGTTTTGATTCTGCAAGTTGAATTTTTTTGACTGCCTTAATTCGTCTTAAAGTTTTTGCAACTCTATTTGTTTCAATATACTCGAGTTCTTCTGCCCAATCAAAAATAGAAATGACGTAACTTCGTAAAGTTTTGAAGTTTGCATATTCGTTAGCTTTTGAGGCCATCAAATTTAGAATAACCTGTTTATTTTGGTTTAAAAATTGAATCGTATAGTTACCAAAAAGTGGTAGTATATGCTTTTCAAAACATGTTTTGGTATTAGCAATTGTTGACCTGCTTGGTGGCTTAGAAGTAGATGTAGTTTGACCTGCTTTGTAGGATTCCCACCAAATATTATTATAGAAGTCTGAGAAAAGAATATCTTCTTTTCCTAGTCCCGAAAAGACGTTGTCTTCGATTTGATTTAACTTCGTGAGTAAGTCTATCTCTGCTTGTCGTGCCTCCTTTCTTGTTTTAAATCTTTTATCATAATAGTTATTGTTAACGATACCAAGAGGCATTCGTGCTTCTAATGGTATATAGACTTTTAAGCGGTAAGTTCCGTTTTTTGTCTTACTGATAGTCATGATATTCTCCTTTATATCGAACCAGAAAATATCATGACCATTATAAAATAAAAATCTTGATTTTTCTAGTTGTTACCGTTTAGCCAGCGGTCAATAGCGTCTTTGTGGAATCGAATTGTTTTTCCAATTTTAATTGATGGAAGCCCCTTTTGAATCCATGAATCAAGAGTATTGTTAGAAATTCCCAAATAGTCGCAAGTCTGTTTTTTGTTCAAATAGGGGCAACTTAAAGGATTTTTTTCTATTTGTTGTTCAATTTCTTTTTGGATAAGGTTGGATAGCAATAGCTGAATCTGATGAATCTGCTCATCAGGAAGAATCACTTGCATTTATTACCCTCCTTCTTATCTTGGTTCCTCATTGGATTGCATCGACGTGAATCCAAATACTTAGCAAAAAAGTAGGTGCGCTCAATGATAAGTCCAAGAAGCGGTGTGTGATTAGCTCGTGCATACCAGACGAGTTCTTCAAACTCTGTGAAGTCATTCTGCTCAATAATATCCACAACTTCATGCATGAAATCATCTGAGTTATTTTCTACAAGAAATTTATCGAGATTAAAACCACATCCAACTTCAATATCATCTATATCATATTGAGTTTTCTCTTTATTTTCGGCATGAATGAAGTAGTCAAAAAGTCCTTTGGGTGATTGTACGATTTCTACATGAGTAGGGCCATTCAACTTGTCCTTGATTAGCTCAGAAACTTGTTTATAACTTTTGAGAGAATCAAAGAAGAAAGCTCCGTGTTTGTGAGACTTTTTCAGTTCTCCAGTTTGTCGATTAATATCCCTATCATGCCAAGGACTCAGGACGAAGGGAATGTGTAGTTCTTTAAGAACTTCAAGGTAGTCAGCAGGGGCGCTTTCTTTGTAAAAAAGAAATGTCCACTTGCTAGAGCGTTGTTCTTTTGTCATTTTGATATGCCTTTCTGATTACTGATTACAGGATAATTGGGGGTCGTAGTAACCCCAATTATCTTGGAAATGATAGGAGGGGCTATCTGGCTACTGCTTAACGCAAGCCATAGCCCCTTTTTATCGTTTTTTACCAACTAACCATAACTTATTACGAATCCGATTAGGTGCTGAAAAGTAGTAGTCAGGATGTTGACTCGAAACTTCTTCTTTCAGTTGAGAGGTCATGTCACTCAAAATTTTTTGCCCCTGCTGGTCTCTAGGAACTTTGACAAAAACCGTCACATCATCTTTTCGTATGTCTACGACACTCTTATGTGCACACTGATTAAAACTACTATTTATGGGATTGAAGGTAGTTATATTCTGATTGTCAATCGTTGTTGTTTTTTCTGATTTCTCACGTTGCGTTAGAAACTGACGAAGTTTGAATGTAAAATATATGGATTTAAAATAGTTGAATAGACTATCAAATCGAAGTCGATTCAGAATTTCAAACACTACAGAAACAAATAGTATAAATAGAAGGATGGACAATGCTGTATAAGAATATTTGCTTCCTAATTCTAAGTATCTATTGAACTGGGAGAGGTCGAAAAAACTGAGAGGATTTAGTTTAAACTGATTTGATAGAAAATCCAGAGACCATCCTATAAATCCTGCTAGAAATGAAACTAGAATTAGATTGATATTGAGGTTGAATGTCCTCATGAAGTAAGATTTTTTCACCATTAAAGAATTCCTTTCTTTGTGTAATACGTTGGACATAGAAGTGGAAGTACCTGATAAGGATGTTCGTTATCAATCACTTGAATTAGACCTGTTCCATGTCCAATAGGGATAACAATACCTTCTGGGTCTAGGTCGGGAAATAGAAACTGTGTCGTCTTCTTGTTAATGTTACCAATTTGGATGAGGACATTAAGTTGTTCACGGACTGAAATGGGAATGGTAGTATGGTCGAACCTTTGGCTAACTAATAGTAAATGAATCCTTGTAGCACGTCCTAGAAGTGCGATAGAAGATAAGAGTGAGAAAAACGATTCTTTAATCGTTTTATTGACTCCCTCTGATAATGCAAGAACCTCATCAATCACGATTGTCATATGAGTGAACTCATGACGTGGATTCTCGTATCGGATTGCTTGACGTTTTTGAATCAGCTCAAGGCACTGACTCAATTTCTCATTGATTTCTGATACAAAGTCGGACTTAGACCGATTTTCAACGGGGTGAATCACTGCAATTTGATGTTCACGAGCCCATCGACTAGGAGTGTCAAATTTTGGGTCTACGATAATTAAATCGGATTGGTGTTTGAGCACACTCAGTAAATAGGTGAGAGCATAAGATTTACCCGACCCACTATTTCCACAGATTGCCATGTGATTGACCTTATCAAGATTGAGAGTAAAATTTTCCATAATTGGAATTTGATTTTTGGGTAAACTTGTTGTATATCTATCAAGGTCAGGAATGACCAATCGCTTTGAAATTCCAACCTTCCATGGAAAGAAGAGTCCTCGCTGAACATGAATATCGTCCGTTTTTAGAGGGACGAAGTATGTGGCATTTTGCTTCAATAATGTATAATGTGGGTATAGGGATGCGTTGGCAATCAAGAAGATTTTATTATAGAGCTCATCGTCTAAAATATAGGCGCAGGGAAGTCGTGGGATGAAAATGAAACCGTCCTCTTGAATGACAATGTTAAAACTGTTTGTATAGCTTGTTTCGCCTTGCATCAATGCTCCAAGAGCCATATTAAGGCTCTGGAGCAAGTATGATTGCAAGACGGTATCTGTTTTAGATACCATTATTTAACCTCCTTAATACCATCAGCTTTAAAGTAAACGTTATAGCGTACTTCAACGGCTTGAAGGTTATCGAATTGAATCAAACTCATGAAATCAGGTAGCTTAATTTTGTTTTCGAACTTAACTTGGAACGGTTCCAGTCCTTCTTGTATAAAGGTTGCCTTGTAAGCGATGATTTCGCCAGTAGGCTTTCCATCCTCAAAGAGTTGCTGTGGTTCAAGTTCCGTACTCAGACTATGAATAGGTTTTGTAGGATTTACATATTGTGATGCAGTTGCGACAGAGTATCCACCTTGTCTATGTTTTGTTTTAATTGTCATATTTAATTCCTCCGAATGAATGTATAGATTGATGCCCGTTTTAAGTCGTGAGCGTGACCGTCTTAGCTAAGTACATTTTCATTTTAATCCGTATTGGGATATAAATATATAACTTGCTAAGTCACTATGATTAGAGTTGAGGAGGCAAGGTTTTTGCAATGATTTCCTAAAAAACATGTTTCAAAATGTCTTCAAAAATGACTTGTTAGGGTATTTTTTAATTTTTAATGTATTAAATTTTTTTATGTCACTGTTCATGGTATAATAGAATTGTTGAAAACATTTACAAGGAGATTATGAACTTGATACCATTGGCAACAAGCAACAAGCAACAAGCAACAAGGTAGTTTTTACCTTTTTTCAGCATGTGAAAAAGCACCTTCTGTACTTAAAGGAGGTGCTTTCTAATGCGTGAAGACTTTATCGAACGCCCTCGTAAGAATGAGAAAGAGGGTACAATTGCTTATGTTAAGGAACTTCTAAAACAGGCTCGTGAGGATAGACGAAGTGAGGATGTTGATAAGTTAGAAAATCTTGTACGACTACTTAATACCAAGAAGTATGGTCTGATTTGGGAAGAACATGCTGAGTGGGTTAATGAGGAGATGAAGACCAAAATTCCTGTCTTTGTTGAAGATGAAAGCAAAAAGATTGTTGGGAGTCCGAACTCTGAAGATTATAACTTTCTGCTAGAGGGAGATAATCTACACAGTTTACATCTGCTTCAAAAAACTCATAGAGGTAAGATTGATATTATTTATATTGACCCGCCATACAACACTGGGAATAAGGATTTTAAATACAATGATGACTATGTAGACCAGGAAGATAGTTTTAGACATTCAAAATGGTTATCCTTCATGAAGAATCGTTTAGAAATTGCAAAAGAGTTACTAGATAAAAATGGATTGATTTTTATATCCATAGATGATTATGAATTGGCACAGCTTAAATTATTAGCTAATGAAATTTTTGGAGAAGAGAACTTCATTGCAAATATTGCAGTAGAAACAAGCAATGGTTTATTTGGTGTAAAGGCTAAACATATTAATAAAACTATCGTCAAATCAAAAGACTATGTTTTGGTATATGCTATGTCGCCAAGTAAAATACTTTTTTCACCATTGTATAGTCAAAGTAAAAAATTATTTGATACTCATTTTACATTTTACAAAGATGAAGAAATAGAAATGCCACTTTCCCAGTTTATTAGAGAAAATCAATTGTTTGTGAAGAGAAGCAAACAAATAGAAGTTTCGAACACAGTGCAAAATATACATCTTTTAATGTCTTATTTTGAAGATATTAATGAATTTATAATCGACAACGCTGAAAATATTTATCGTGCTAGAGATTATACTTTGAAATTGCCTGATGAAATTTTGGAAAAGTATAATAATGGTGAAAAAGTTAAAGTTAATGATATTTATATTTATCAAAACGAAAAAGGTTCGCCCATGTATCTATATCCATTTAGCAGACTTGTAAAAAACACTGATGATTATTTTTCCAAAGTTGCTAGTTCAGTAATAGTGGGAGACCTTTGGAAAGGCTTTAATGAAGATATGGGGAATGTTGGGAAAGAAGGAGGGGTTAAATTGTCAAATGGTAAAAAACCTCTTCGACTCATTAAAAATATATTAAAGATTTCCAATAAAAAAGATGCAACTGTCTTAGACTTTTTTGCGGGTTCAGGAACAACAGGTCATGCTGTTGAACAATTGAATAAAGAAGATGGTGGTAAACGCAAGTTTATTATTTGTACAAATAATGAAAATAATATTTGTGAAGAAATTACCTATAAACGTTTGACCAATATTCAGGAGGAACTACCACATAATCTAAAATATTTTAAGACAGATTTTGTTGTCAAGGAAGAATTCCCTGATGTCACTCTTGAATATGAGTTACTAAACTATGTGACACCTCTTGTTGAGTTGGAGTTTGGAGTAGATATTTCAAATCCAAAAGTACAGGTTATCTTGTCAGAAGACCAGCTGGATAAGATGGATGAAACAGATTTTGTGGAGAATTCTACCCTATTTTTCCATCCTGAAATTTTCTTTAATGCTGGACAAGAAAAAATTCTTCGTGACAAGAACATCACGAAACAAGAAATTCCAAACTATTACTTCGGAGAGGACATGTGGACATGATTGAATTAAAGAATTTCCAACAAAAGCTAGTTGATAAGCTTTTGAAATTTACAGCGCCTGAGTATGGCGTTGATGAGATGGTTATTAAGTCACCAACAGGTTCAGGAAAAACAATTACACTTCTTGAATGGATGGATACTTATATCGCGAGTACCCATGATAACGTTGCTTTTGTATGGTTTACTCCTGGTGCGGGAGAACTTGAAGAACAAAGTCAGGATAAGGCGAAAAACTTTTCGTCTGTCAAGGAGCAATCACTTGCTGATGCCCTTCTTCAAGGATTTGGCAAAGATACCGCAACTTTTATTAACTATGAATCGGTTGTAGGTAAAAACAAAAATGCTATGTTGACGGACAGTGAGAGAGAAAATCTTGAAGACAAGATTGAAAAAGCTTTTGAATCGGGACGTCATTTTATTCTTGTTATTGACGAAGCACATCGAAATGATACTAATAAAGCAAGAGATATTATTTCACGTTTTAAAGCTTCTAAAACAGTGAGGGTTTCAGCAACTATTGAAGACCCGAAGAATCCTGATAAGATAGAGTTCTATGAAGTTACCGAAGAGGAAGTTATTGAATCAGGACTGATTACAAAGTCAGTAGTTGTCAATGAAGGAATTGAAAAGTTTATAGATGCTAATCCTGATATCAGTAGAGAATTTGAATTGCTATTTGAAAGTGCTGAGCTAAAACGAAAAGAGATAGTAAAAGGGTACACTGAAAATAACATCACAGGTATTAATCCATTAGTGTTGGTTCAATTACCTGATAAATCTGAATCAGAACCCGAATTGGTCAGTCGCATTGAGGACTATATTCAAAATAAGTTACATAAGACATACGAAGACGGTAAACTAGGTATCTGGTTGGCAGACCAGAAACGAAATTATATCAATGTTCAAGAGCTTGATAATGGGGTTGAATATCTTATTATAAAACAGGCTATTGCTACTGGATGGGATGCTCCTCGTGCTAAAATATTGATTAAGATACGTGAAAAAATGGGAGATACTTTTACCATTCAGACGATTGGTCGTATCCGTAGAATGCCTGAACCTATAAAAGGTCACTATGGAGTAGATGTTTTAGATAATTCCTACATTTATACCTTTGATAATGATTTTCTAAATGGTGCATATGGGCAGAAAGGGGTAGGAATTCCAACACCTATTTTAGAACGGAAGGATATTGCTAAAGATTTTAAATTAGTCAGTGAGAGAACTCTTGATTTACATGCAGGACAGGATGAAAAGGCCGTACGTGAAAATCTTTATCAGGGATTGGTTAGAGAATGGAATTTGGCCAATGATGTTGATTTGAACAAGCAAAAACTAGAGAATCAAGGAATTCAATTTGGTAGCTCTATTGTGAATACTTATAAACAAGGGAGATTTGATACGCTTAAACATTCAGAAGGTTTGCAAGATAGAGAAAGAAAAGTTGAGGCAGATTATAATGCAAATCGACTGGATTTACTCCATGCTTATCATGAACTTGACCGTGTCACTCATTTGAAAGTAAGTCAGGTTGAAGCCTTATTAAGACGCTTCTTTATGGATGATAAAAGACCAAATAAACATAAGCTCTTAAAGCTAGAGGCGAACGAGTGGACAGCTTTTGTTTTGAATAATTGGCGAGAACTTCGTGAAGTGTTTAGACAAGTAGACATTTACCCAATAATCAGTATGGGACTTGTAGAAATTAAAGAAAATGATTTTTATATACCGATGAACGAACGTTATTTATACAATCCTAATCTGGAAAAAAATATTGTAGAAACAAATGTGTATGATGGATATGAGAGTAGGATTATCAAAGGTAGCGAAGCGGAGCGCTTATTTGAGGACTATATCGAGCAACATAAGGATGTAGTTGAGTTTATTTATAAGAATGGTGATAAAGGAACTGAATACTTCTCGTTGGTTTATAATACGGCAAGTTCTTCTCATCATTTCTATCCTGATTACATTGTAAAAATGAAGAATGGTGATGTCTATATCATTGAAACCAAGGGTGGAGAGAATACCAAGGGTGAAGATAAAAATGTTGATGAGTATGCACCGTTGAAATATGAATCATTAAAAGCGTACCTTGATAAATATGGCTTAAAAGGAGCTTTTGTTCGTGATATAGCTGGAACTCTTCGATATTTAAACGAGGGTGAATGGAGAGATAATATGTCAGAATGGCATCCAATTGATGAATTGTTTGGATTTTAGGAGGAAATTTGATTTCTTTTACTAGTTATATTAAAAACACTTTCTACAATGATATCTATAAAGCAAGTGAAGCCTACTTCTTAGAGCATCTTGAAGATTTAGGGGTCATCGACAATGATGATGACGAAGTCGAAGTCACAGATATTGAAGTGATGTATGTTTATGCTGGAAAGCGTGAAGATGATGAAATTGACATAGATATTCTAACAAATATCTATGCAACTGTTTTCGGTTATAACTATAATCGTGATTCATCTTATGAAAATTATGAAAAAAATCGTTGGCTTCGTATATCATGTATTGGGAAGCCTGATGCAGGAATCAAAAATTTTAGAATTAAGAAGGTTGATTCTTACGAAAAAGGAACTTATAGCATTTTTGAGAAACCTCTTTCGGATAAGCTTATTCCTTTTATTTGGAAAGACGATTTGGATAAATTTGCTGAAGCGATATTGAAGAAATATGAACCACATGCTTTATTGACTCCAACTAGAATTGAACCTGAAACTATAGTCCAACAAATGGGGCTACAAATAAAATATGAAAGCATTACTGAAGATGCTTCAATTTTTGGTCAAGTCTATTTTCAAGATGTACCCGAAAAAGGAATTTCTGCAGGGACAATAGTCATTGAGGCAAAACTTCTTCAACTACGAAATATTGGAGTTGTAAGAAATACAATCCTTCATGAATGTGTTCATTGGGAACTACATCGATATGCTCTGGAATTGACTCGAGCAAAGAAAGAAAAGTTATCAGTTCTATCTACTACTAGTAATGTCGGAGAACAGAATTTGTCAGATATTCTCGGGTGGATGGAATGGCATGCTGAATCTATTGCTCCCAAAATACTGATGCCTAAGGGGATGTTCATCCAAGAAGCAAGAGTGAGACATAAAAGACTCATTGAACTTAGTGAAACGAAAGATGAACTTGATATTGTTGAAAAATGGATTGATGAACTAGTGTTGTTCTTTGGCGTATCACGTCTTTCTGCTAAAGTTAGATTGGCAGAATGTGGATTTGATGTAGTGAAGGGGGCATTCATTTATATTGATGATAAATATGTTCCAACTCACAAATGGAAAGATGGTTATTTAGAAAATACTCAGACTTTCTCAATAAACTTAATTCAACTTGGTTTGCAATTGTTAGCACAACCAAACTTAAAGAGTCTTGTTGAAACTGGAGCATTGATTTATGTAGAATCCCATCTTTGCATAAATGATAATAAGTTTGTTTCATATGACCTTGCAGGCAATCCTTTTTTAACAGATTATGCAAGACATCATATGGAAGAATGTTGTGTAGTATTTGATATCGTTTCAAAAACTCAATCAGGTAGTTCCACCTCTTTAACTTTATTACTTAACAGAGATGCAAATTCTGATATTCAATTCACTATTAGCTACCCTGAAGATAAGAATGAGTGGCTTGAGAAAGTCGATGCCCACGTAGCTGACACAATGGAAATCATGTTAAAACTACAAGGGTTAAATAGTTTTGGTTCTGCTTTGACTGAGGTGATGAAATGGCGTGATGTTAGGAATCAGGAATTGGCTGATACGAGTTATCTAGGTTTGAAGGCAATCTCTAATTTAAGAAATGGGAAAACAGAACCTAAACTTGAAAGTGTTATTGCAATTTGTGTTGCGATGAAATTACCCCCCGTTGTTAGTAAGAAGTTAGTTGAACTATCGGGCAAAGTGCTTCGTTTAGGAAATGAACAAGAATTTCTTTATGAACTATTTATTTGTTCAACAGGGAATTGGGATGTTGGAAAATGTAATGCATTTTTAGTGGGCAAGGGATTCAAGGAACTTGTACATGATAGATATGAATAATCACTTGTAGTAATGAATGAAATGTTGGGAAGGAGTTAAGTCATATGATAGACAGAAGTAATTATTTTCAAACTCTTATTAAGGATGTGATGGATAATTCCGAGTCGGAATATTGGGAGGATGCTGTTACAGAGTGGGAAATTGTAGATGTTGAAGAAGATGAGCGTTTGGAGGAGTCATGTATATGTGGTAAAGAGCATCTTCGTTACCTTTTTACAATTAAAAACCAACTGAATGGGAATGAGCTATACCCTATTGGTAGTTCCTGCATTAAGAAGTTTGAGCGTGATGATTTGAAACATCTAGTAGATGTTAGAGAGCAATTGTTTAAGTTATTGCATGCTGTAGAGGATAATCAGTATCTTCAGTTATCATCTGAATTTTTTAGTCGTAAACTATTACGATATTTGTTGGATATCGGAGCGTTTGAGCCAAATCAATGGAATAATTATAATCCTGAAAATGATTATAGATTCATGCTTGATATGTTTAATAAGAGAACAAGAACTGATAAACAGAATAAGAAGGCCACAGCAATTATTCTTAACTCAATTAAGCCATTTCTTCAAACGGAATTAGCAGGTAAAATAAAAAAATAAAGAGAGGCAAGTTAAACTTGCCCCTCTTTATTTTTTTAGCCAGCCTCCCAACAGCGGGGAAGAAAGCTTTTAATAATGACTGCTAACCAGCCTCCCAACAGCGGGGAAGAAAGTTGTCAGTCAAACAATTGAAAAATTGCTAGTAAAATTATTCTAATATCTTTTATGAAAAATGTCAAGTAATTTGTGAAAATATATGATAAAATAAGACTATAAAGTAAAGGATATTGTATGAAATATAAAATTTATTTCGATGAATCAATGAAAATAGACCGTGAATCAAAATACTCGTACTATGGGGCTATTTCGATTGAAGAAACAGAATTGGACAGAATTGAGTCACAAATTGAAGAAATACTGAGTAAGTTGGAAAGAACATCAGAGTTACATTTCGTGGACTATCAAGGAGCTGATATTAAGAAATATTTTCAGGTGCTCAATTTTTTTCTTACTTGCTCGTGTATCAAATTTAATATATATCGCCTGAATAATGAACATTATTTTCAATTAGGGCGAACATTAGGATTCTCAGACCAAGATTTGAGAAAATATTTTTATGTAAAAATACCGGAACGTCTATTTTATGGTTTAGTTAGGGATGATAATCAAATTGATGGTTTGGATATTATCATGGATAATAGTACAGAATATCAAACTCTTGGTGTTTTTGAACAAATATACGACCAAATGAATGCACATTCATTGTACAGAGGGAAGAGTTATCATGTTAACTCTGTCGAAGGAATCGATTCTGAAGAATCAAGAATAATTCAGATGCTAGATGTTATACTTGGCATAGTTGTGTATCTACTTGAGGAGAATTATTTAGATACAGGAACAAACCAGAGTATCAATAAGCGTGATTTTATTTATCGACTTTTATCGAGTGATGATAATCTTATATTTTTCCATGAAATGATTTCCATATATACTTGGGATAGTTCTGATTTGGAGTATCTTAACAAATTAGAGATTGCTACTATTACAAGTAAATTTTTAGTAGCTTGTAATAAAAGGGAGTATATAGACATGATTCCTGTTCAAAAGTTTTATCTAGAATTTTATTCTGAATTGGAATCTCTAGGTGAATCAGATAGAAGCTCACGTATTAAACTTTTAAAAAATAAGTTACGCAATCCTTATAGTATTGACGGAAAATTAAATAATGCATTAGTAGAGTTATTTTTAGGGCATTTGAGTCAATTAGAGTTTGAAGACAGAAATAAATATTTAAAATAAAGTGCTTGTCGTAAAAGTCTGAATATAATTAAACTAAATAAATTTAGATATAGTTATATGCTCCTGATTGTATAGAAATCTATTGGGTATCTCATTAAGTCATCTTTATTTATAGTCCATAAAAAGTAACGGTCATCGACTTAGTTGTTGCTTTATTTAAGTCTCCTTCAGATTGCTCTATTTGTTTGAAAAATCGTTATTATTTTAAAAGTTTAGAGGAATGAAAATAGAGAGTTTTTAAAAAAATAAATAAGGTAAACCTTTGATATTCTGGTTCGATTTTTGCTTATTTTTTATGAAAGTTTACCTTATTTTAATGAAACTGATTGAAATTAGTTGA
>ERZ773010.1824-NODE-1824-length-12916-cov-26.721639_pt1 | contig 12916 bp, 9 predicted proteins | sample MGYA00580842_ERZ773010 | MGnify/ENA primary metagenome ERZ773010 (study PRJEB29015, sample SAMEA2737982) | human oral metagenome | biome: human oral; feature: human-associated habitat; material: dental | place: China | collected 2107 ...
GCCCAGGCGCAGCAGTGGCAGATGGTGTATAACGAGGAGTTTACGACGCCACTATCGAATTGGAAGGTTCTTCAGCAAAATAAAGATAATTATGGCAAGGAACATTTGGCATATAGCGCCAACAATGTTGCGGTGACTAACGGCGCTTTGCAGATTACGACCCGGCGTCACTGCGTGTCGAGTGTGGCTGAGCCGCTGGGCGATAGTAATGCGAGCCAAGACCCGTGCCCGTCTGGCAAGATGACACGCTACCAGAGTGGGCGAGTGGAGTCGGGTCGGGTGCTCGATGGGCATAAACCATTCCGCGTCGAGGTACGAGCGAAGATTAATTGGAATGGCGAGAATGGGACGCGCCCAGCTATTTGGCTGCGCAATAGTGTGACACTTGCCAACTGCAGCGACAACAAGCAAGCGAATGACCCCTATGGTGAGCTCGACATACTGGAGTGGTATTCATGGACGCCGACCTACACATGGTCGACGACGCATATTCGCTGCTACCACAGCCCATCATCGCAGATATGGAAGACGAAGGGGTTAGGACATAGCCGAGAGAACCTACTGCCGTCCCCAGTGACGTTGGCGAACAACTGGCACGTCTGGGCGACGGAATATGATGGTGAGACGGTCAAATTCTTCGTTGATAACCAGCCGGTGCTGGTGTATAACTATCGAGCAGGCGACGAGAAGAGTCATCCAACCGCTCGGGTTCCAGCAGAAAAACCAGCAAAAATGGGCATGGATGCGAATCAATTTAGGCAGGTCTTTGACGATACGTGGTATGTTATTCTCAACGATTACGTGGAGTGGAAAAGCGGGGAGCGTCCACCCGACTCATCGAAGAGGTTTGCTAACCAGACCTTCCTTATCGACTATGTCAAGATATACCAAAGTGGTACTCCAACTACTAGTGAAAAGCCACCAGAAAAAAAGGACGACAAGAAAGATAAAAAGCCGGGTACCAAACGGATGACGGTGAATAAGAAAAAGGACGCGTTTACTGCCAAGGGTCCGCTGGCTGAGCTGATGAGCAACTTTGTGCCGGCACTGCTGATAAGCCTATGCTTACTGCTTATCGCACTGGCTGGCTGGCTAGTATGGTGGTGGCGACGGCGACGCCACCGCACTCCGCCTACGCCGTAGCTGGAGGCAGGGAGCAGGGTAGAGGTGCCGCGCGAGGATGTTTCCGCACGGCACCAATGCTATACTAGAACTATGATGAAGCGCCTAGTGATTATCGATGGCAAAAGTGTGTTCTACCGTGGGTACTATGCCATGCCCAATCTTTCGACGGCCGATGGGACGCCAACTGGCGGGGTGTATGGCTTTGCGGCGCTGAGCCTGGAGCTGATCAAGCGCCTCCAGCCAGACTATGTGTGCGTGGCGTGGGATAAGCCGAAGACGAATATCCGTCGCCGTCTTGCCATTTACGACCAATACAAGGCTGGTCGTAAGCCGGCTCCGCCAGATTTTTACGCCCAGATACCGCTACTCCACGAGCTTTTGCAGGCGTTTGGCTGGCCGCTGTATGAGTTTGATGACTATGAGGCAGACGATATTATGGCGACGCTCGACGCCCAGGCTGAGCAGGAGGGGGATATCGAGACGTATCTTATAACGAGCGATCTTGACGCTTTGCAAATACTTGACCAAAATACCTACCTCTATGCCCTGAAGAAAGGCTTGACCAACATCGACAAATTCGACATCCCTGCCTTCGAGCAGCGCTATGGTATTCGGATTGGCCAGTTCCTCGACTTTAAGAGCCTCAAGGGCGATGCGTCGGATAATATCCCGGGCGTGCCAGGCGTGGGGGAGAAGACGGCGGTTAAGCTGCTGCAGCAATTCGACACGCTTGACAACCTCTACGACAATCTCTGGCAGGTCAAGGATACCTTGCGGCGTAAGCTGGAGCAGGGCAAAGATTCGGCCTATATGAGCCGCGAGCTAGCCCGGCTATATACCGATGCACCAGTGACGCTTGATCGAGCAGCGATGGCAATGGATAACTGTGACCCAGCGGCGGTGCGGGCGATGTTGCAGCGGCTGGAGTTTCGTAGTTTGCTGCGCCAATTACCACCGCAGATGCAGGCGGCAGAGAACACCCAGCCACCCGATGCACCAGTGGTGCAGCATGCCACCGAGCTGCCCGCCAGCCAGGCTAAGGCACTCTTCCTGATGGCCAAAGAGCTGCTGGTCTGGCCGGTTGAGGGCGGCGTCTGGGTGAGCCACGAGCGAGGCAAGGCGGCCCGCCTGAGCTGGCGTGATGCGATTGATGTTATCCCGCATGTGCCGATTGTCGGGCACCGCACGAAGGAATTATTGCGCCAATTGCTGGCTCGTGGGGTGCAGCAATTGCCAGTCGTGAAGCACGATACTGCCCAGGGGTCGTTTTTGCTTAATCCCCTGCGTACGTCGCGGGCGCTGGCTGATCTCGCGGGTCTGGAGTCGCTCGATGACCCACGCCTGGCCATTAGTGCGCTGTGGGCGGTATACGATGAGCAAACTCAGGCGCTTGATGCGTTGCCCGAGCTTGCCCGGGTGGCACGGACAATGGACTTTCCGCTTATTCCTGTGCTAGCGCGAATGGAGTGGCGCGGTATCCGGCTTGATAGCCGCACGCTTGCGGCGATGCAGCGCACCTTGAGCAGCGAGATCGCCGAGTTGCAGCAGCAGATCTATGGCATGGTGGGGTATGAGCTAAATGTTGGCAGTCCGGCTCAACTGGCCGAGGCGCTCTTTGTCAAGCTTCAGCTGCCAACAGCGGGTATTAAGAAGGGCAAGACGGGTTACTCGACGAGCCAGAAGGAGCTGGATAAGCTCCGGCCGCATCACCCGATTATTGGGCTCGTGGAGCGCTACCGCGAGCTGACGAAGCTGCAAAATACGTATGTCGAGGCGCTGCCACAGCTGACCGACGACGCAGGCTATATCCACACCACCTTCAACCAAGATGTGGTAGCGACGGGCCGACTGAGTAGCACCGACCCAAATTTGCAAAACATCCCTATCCGCAGTGAGCTGGGGCGGCACGTTCGCGATGCCTTTGTGCCAGCGCCGGGCAATGTGTTTGTCAATGCCGACTATTCGCAGTTTGAGCTGCGCCTAGCGGCGGTGCTGTCGGGGGAGGAGGCGATGATTCGCGATTTTAATACCGATATCGACATCCATGCCAACACCGCCGCGCAGGTCTATGGCGTGCCGCTGGACGTCGTGACGAAGGAGCAGCGCCGCCGAGCCAAGGTGGTGAATTTTGGGGTGCTCTATGGGATGAGCCAGCATGGCTTGGCTGCTGCGGCCCATATGAGCTATGCCGAGGCGCAGCACTTTATTGATGAGTATTATCGCCTTCGGCCGAAGCTCAAAGCCTATATGGCGCAGACTATCCAGCAGGCGCACGATGCGGGCTTCGTCCAGACGCTGTTTGGCCGCCGCCGTTGGACGCCGGATGTTGCGTCGCGCAACTTTGCGGTGCGTAGCGCTGCCGAGCGAGCGGCTGCTAATATGCCGATCCAAGGTACCGAGGCCGATCTCATGAAGCTCGCCATGCTGGCGGTGGAAGACAAGCTGGCCCAAGCTGGAGAGCAGCTGGCCGACGGCGATGGCCAGCCGATCGGTTGGCAGGTGGTGCAGATTCACGATAGCATTATGGTTGAGTGCCCGCGTGCCCACGCCGAGCAGGTGAGCCACATCCTGCGCGAGACAATGGAAAATATCTACCCGCAGCTTGGCGTTAAGCTCAAGGTCGATGTCTCGATTGGTGATAATTGGGGAGCAGTCTAAGAACACCAACCGAACAGAGGTCAGACTATAGACAAATCACTGGTAGTGGTGTATAATCTGGGCCATCACAAGCAAAACAGAATAGAGGTTGGGCATGGCACAAAGAGAAGCAGTAGATACATCATTTTCTAATGGTGAAGAGCGAGCTGGCGCTGAGCTGCCCAGTCCGCATAATCCAGAGGCGTCTGCCGATAGCCTCGATCGCTCTACCTACCAGGCGACGCACGATGCCATCGTCGAAGCGGCCCAGGCGAGTGGTGAGCTGCAGCCCCTGACTGAGGCGGAGATGGAGCGGCGGGCAGCGAACGAAGGAGTGGCGCGTCAGCTATTTGAAGCAGAGGTGCAGAGAGAAGAGAGAGAAATTGAGGGTCGATTGGCAGATCAATCCCTGGATAAAAAAGAGCGAGAGAAGCTTGACGCTCGGCTCGACAAGTTGCGCGCGATAGAAAAGAAGGGGCCAACGTATGGCTTTTTGTACGATCCGGCGGGTAATATGGGCGCTCTAAAGCATTATGAATTTGGCTCGATGGATCTGGCCGATTGGCGAGTGGTCTGCTGTGATGTGGGTGGTGAGCCGTATGAGGCGCGAGTGACCGATGCATGCCAATTTACTCGTGATACATTTGGCACAACTGGTCTTGTGCCAGATGATGCAACAGCTCGGATGGTTGTGACAACAACGAGTGAGCAGGGAACAATGCAATACGTTATTGACTGTTATGAAGGGAAGTCGCCTTTGGTTGTGGCGGTTGAAACACCGAGTAAGGGTGGTGATCGCACGGTGACGCCATATTTGGCAGACTGGAGTCGGAGCGGTACTGCAACGGACGAGGTGGATAGAAGTAACTCACAGGATGATGGTGAGATTGTCCGCGCAGCATAAGCGAGATATGTGAGGTGCGCCGGATACCGTAGTAAGCAGGCAACCTTCATCTTCTTCGCTACCTACCGCTCAGCGAGCAGGTAGTTTCCTAGCTGGAGTAACGAGTGTGGTATATGTCTATATGTCGCACGTAACTTACTGTAGTATCTGCGGTTCTCGTACTGTCGAATAAGGAGACTTGTTGGTTTGTGCTCGGGTTTTTATGTGGCTGTTATTGCGGCGCGTGCCAAGACTAGGCTAGAGAAGAAAAGTAGACGAGAGTATGTCAGCTTGATTGAGCAGCAACACCGAAGCTTTTGGTAGGCAGCTCGCGTTCTAAGACGGTAGGTGTGCAGCAATCCTGAGAATCGCGTCCTGTCTTTGTCGTCATACACGAGACTCAGATGCTCTTACTACTATTGATTGCATTCTTTTGCTTGCTCCGCAGCTCCATGCAGTAACTCTTTTACATAGCTTCTCCTTTTTTATTTATTCATATCTATCTATATTTCCATCTATATCTTTATACCCATCTCTATATATCTATACATCTCTTTCTCTCATATTTATCTATCTTTATCTACATCTCTATCTTTATTTATTCTCTTTATCTATTTTCATCTATTTCTCTATTTACTTATCTTTATATTTCTCTATATATCTACACTATTCTCTATATCTCTATATACATCCATATATCCATATCGATTTCTCTCCTATTATATATAAATATATAAAAGAAGAGAAAAAGAGTCCGCTGTAACAGGGAAAAAACAGGGTAACTATAGTACAAATCGATTTGTACTATATGTTGGGAGGGGGAGGGAGGGAAAATAGCGATGTTTTGGTAGATATATAGTGAACTAAGAGAAGCAGCAGAGCAGGTGATCTAGTGAGAGAAACGTTCGCCTGCAGGTTGACGAAGGGGAAGCGGGAGAGGGAGCGTAAGGTGACTGATAGCTTATGCGATTTGGGCGGAGCTAGCTTGACTTTTCTTGCTGGAGGTTCTATTTTGTAACAAACTAATAACAACACACTCACGGAGATACCCCTTATGACCTTAATGCCGCCAAACGGTAGAGATTTGAGCCCAGATCAGCTATGGGCACTTAAGATGGAGCAGCGCCGCAAAGGATATGACAAAACAGCCACGCAGCAACAAGCCGAAAATGAAGCTGCCGTTAATAGTCTCTACGCTGGCCTTGGTGGCAACAGCGCGCCCAGCAGCACTACCTTCGAAAAAATAGACACCACCACGCCAGAGAATAGCAGCCCGCGGGATGACCTTGCCAGGCAGGTGGATGCGCTGTATAAGCCACACAACGAGGCTGAAGCGATCGTTGCTGGTGTGTATGATGACCTAAACAACAAGACTGATCCTGAAGTGGCTGATGATATTGAGCGCGATACACCCCTACCAGAGCAGGAGCCACAAACGGATGAAGAGGAAGACAACAAAGGCACGCACTTCTTCTCAAACAACCCTGCCATCAACACTGTGAGTGTGACGAAGAAACTTGACGGTGAGACGGCAGAAACATTGCGCCAAGCCAACGGTGGCTCGACGCTTGGTGCTCGAGAGGAGGTAGGTAACCTCATCAAGACAATCAACGATCAGCCAACGGGGCATCAGTTTAAAAAACAAAAAACAGCTACAACTGCAGCAGTTGAGAATGCTGGCTTTGACGTTGATGACAAGACAGAAGCACGTGTTAATAAACTGACGACTGTTGCAGTGATTGATGCAGCGGTGGAAGAGCAAAAAACAGGCACCGACACAATGAACAAGCAGAACGCACCCGGGCATGGCAAGCTGCTGAACCGCCACGAGTCGTACGAGCTAGTGTGTGCTGCACTGGGCGAAGAGCTGCTCGATAGTGTGAAGAATGGTGAGATGACCTTTGATGATATAAAGCAGGCTGATCCATGGATTGCGCAGCGGGTAAGTGACTATAACGATGGTATTTTTGCTGCCCATGACGCAGCAGCCAGTGATGCCACAATTGATGATCTTGCGATGATTGGGGAGCTGATTAACCGCTCACCAGCCATGCAGGAGCTCATCCGCAACAAGGGCGAAGCAAAGCAGCAAACCGAGGAGCAGCCCGCCACGCACAATGCTCAACCTCATACACCGAACAAAGATGACAAGAATAAGGGCGATATACCCATGCAAAATCACTCAAATGTATTTGAGACATCGTCTCATCGTTCCTTTGCCAAGAAGCCCGAAAATGCGCCAACTCAAAAGAACACAAAGACGACTAGCACACTCCTTGGTAGTGAGCAGCGTATCGTCAGTTGGCGCTAACTTGTGTAGTGGGTGTTAGTTGGTACTTGCGGCGTAATCACAGGGATTTTTCCGCATTATACTCTCGGATCTATTGAGTTTTTGTAGGCTTTGTGGTATTGTACTCTCATGTATAAAGGCGAGCGGCCAAAAGTTTTTCCGATTATTGTCACTATCTTGGTGATTTCGTTGGTGGTGGCAGCAGTGGCGTCTGTCATTCGCATGGTGGCGACTCGCCAGGAGACGAACAACACCAACACGCAGCAATCAGCCGAGAGCTTCTACGACCAAGTGGTAGCGCACAACGCGACCAACAGTGTCCGCTGGACGGTGCGTGGGCCGATTGTGGCAGATGAGACCTTCCGCTCGTACCAGATCGAGATTTCGCCCAATAAGCGGACGTATACGGTGTATCAGGGCTACTTAGATAAGCAGCTTGACCGCAAAGAGTTTGAGAACAACCAGCAGGCCTACGAGCAGCTCGTGTATGCCCTGAGCAAGGCGCAGATCCAAGACACGCGCAGTGTGGATGACGACGACGTGCGTGGGGTGTGTGCCACTGGTGGGCGGCTCTACACCTTCGAGACGATGGATAGCGGCGTGACGAAGACGCGCATCTGGACGTCGAGCTGCCAAGGCTCGCCCGGCTCGATGAAGGCCGATGTACCTAAGATTCATGCACTCTTTGCCAACCAGATCCCTGGCTTTGCACCAATGTTTGATAAGACGCAATAAAAAGGCGCTGCGTGGCTGACATCTGGGACTCAAGTTCTAAGTAACCTCCACGATTTTGTACCGCGTCTCGCTACGTTCTCATCGAGTGGAATATTATATGGGCCGACATTCTGCTCGTATGTCGGATTCGTGTGCTGGGCTTAAAAGAAATTATGATAATCTTCTTTCATACTCCATCAGGCGCAGTGATAGGGAAGAAGAGCTCATGCTAGCCACACTCTATTGCCAATGATATAATCGAGCGTATGATTCGTGCAGTAATTTTTGATTGTTTTGGCGTGCTCTATGGTGGGAGCATTGAGGTATTGATGGCGCAGTGCCCGCCGGATCGCCGGGCCGAGCTAGAGGATATTAACAAGCAGTCGGACTATGGCTATATCTCGCGGCAGGAATTTATTACAGAGGTGGCGCGATTGGTAGAACAAACACCAGCTCAGATAGCGGCGTTGCTTGAGCAGGTGCATGTGCGCAATAGTGAGCTGATCGCCATGATCCACACGCTGCGCCAGCGTTACCCGGCTATCAAGGTGGGACTGCTGAGCAATGTGGGGAGCGATACGATCGAGCGGCTGTTTACTCCTGATGAGCTGCACGAGCTTTTCGATGCCGTGGTGCTCTCATATGCCGAGCACGTTGCCAAGCCAAGCCGCGAAGCTTTCGAACTAGCAGCAGATCGGCTCGGTGTGCCGCCTGGCCAGTGCGTGATGATCGACGACCGGCTGGACAACTGCTCTGGGGCTGAAGCTGCTGGTATGTATGCCATTCTCCACACAGCCAATCGCCGCACAATGGCCGAGCTTGAGGAGCTACTGGAGGAGCAATGACACCAGTGTGGCTTGGGCTAATGGCCGGTTGTTTGCTTGTGCTGCTTGTCTACACACTATGGATGGTGCCGCCGCAGCTTGGTAAAACGCTCAGTATGCATATTGAGCAGCGGACGAGGACGGTGATTGCGGGTAAGATCCTCTTGCCACTGACCGGCCTGAGCCTTGCGCTGTGGGCTGTGCAGTCGGCATTGCCACGAGCGGTGCAGCTACTCCTTCTTGTCGTGAGCCTTAACTTTTGCGTGATGGGATTGGTGCCATTTGGCGTGAGCCAGCGGCGCACGCTGATCCACAACATTGCAGCATGGGGCTGTATACCAGTTATAACGATCATTGAGATTCTTATCCTACTGAGTGATGCTTCCTCAGTGGTGCGGATGGTGACGAGTGGCGCTCTGGTGTGCCAGGCTATTGTTCTTGGCTGCTACTTCTTTGCCAAGCCGTGGCATCGCTATATTATGCTGGTGGGGCAGGCGGTTTATTTTTCGCTTTTTGTGGCGATGATCTGGACGATGGAGTGTGCCCATGCCTGAGCTCCCTGAAGTTGAGACGATTCGTACGAGCTTAGCTCGCTTGGTGGTGGGGAAGCAGGTTGTGGCAAGCACGGTGTACGACTCGCCCAAGAGCTTCCCCAACGACCCCACAGCGGTGGCGCACTTCCTGCACGGTGCGACCATCACTGCGGTAGAGCGCCGCGCTAAAGTACTGCTGATTCGCCTGAGCACCAACTACACACTGGTGGTACACCTCAAGATGACGGGCCAGCTACTCTTCGTTGGTGAGGAGCGCTGGGGCGGCGGCCACCCAAACGATAGCTTTCTCCATGAGCTGCCCGACCGCTTAACGCGGGTAGCGCTGACCTTTGCGGATGGCGCACATTTGTACTTTAATGACCTGCGCAAATTTGGCTGGATGAAGCTCTACCTTACACCAGAGGTAGCGCAGCTGCCCTTTATGCAAAAAGTCGGGCCCGAACCGCTCGATCCGCATACGACGGCAGCGCAGTTCATCGCGCGCATCCGCCGACGCAATGGTACGACCATCAAGGCAGCCATCATTGACCAAACGACCATCGCTGGCGTGGGCAATATCTATGCAGATGAGTCGCTATGGATGACGCAGCTCCACCCCGCCACGCGAGTACGTATGGTGGATGATGAGCAGCTTGCTGCGCTCTTTGCCCATATTCGGCAGGTGCTGCAGCTCAGTATCGACAAGGGTGGTAGCACCGACCGCAACTACGTCGACGCTGAGGGCAACAAGGGGAGTTACCTAGCCTTTGCACAGGTGTTTCGCCGTGAGGGGCAGCCCTGCCCGCGCCACCCCGACGTAGAGATTATCAAGATTCGCGTGGCTGGCCGCGGCACGCACATTTGCCCGGTGTGCCAGGTGAAAGTGGGGGAGTAGCCGATGCTTTATCTCATTGTGGGGAAGAATAGCTACGTAGCAGAGCAAGAGCTGGCGAAGATTGTTCAGCATGCATCAGTACCAGCAGAGCACATCGATACTCAGCAGCTTGATGCCGCGGGTTTGGCTGAGCTGGTGCGCGGCGTGTCACTCTTTGCGGTGCAGCGGCTTATTGTATTGCGACGCCTGTCTGAGCGCCCAGACCTCTGGGAGCAGCTTGGCCAATGGGCCCATGATATCCCTGACGAGACGACGCTTGTGCTGGTAGAGCCAGGGCTAGATAAGCGCACCAAAACGTACAAAGCACTGCATAAAGCCGCGACTATCATTGCTGCTGATCCACTGACCGATCGCCAGCGCCCTGCCGCCGAGCGGTGGCTACGCCAGCTAGCCAGTAGACGCGGCGTGTCGCTGAGCTCAGCGCAGCTGCGCAGCATGGTGGAGCGAGCTCTGGTGCCGGATGAGAAGGGCTATGGTGGGACGATCGACCAGCTGCAGCTGGCGCACGCCATCGACGCGTTGGCCCAGCTCGAAACGGTTACTGATGATGCGATTGCCACCGTGTTACCACCGGCCCGTGAGTTCTCGGTCTTTGATGTCGTAACCCTCGCGGTGGAACGCCGAGGCCCAGCCCTGCGCGCTGCCCTGGATGAGCTGCGTCTGAGCCACGACCCATACCAAACCGCAGCGCTTATTTGGGCGCAGTGGACTCAGCTGGCGGCGATTGCATGCTATGGCGAGGCAGGGGAGGCAGAGATTGCGCGCGAGCTCTCACTTCACCCCTACGTCGTCAAAAAAACCAAGCCACTCACCCGGCAAGTCTCGCTGGCCGACATTCGCATCCTCACCCAGCGCGCTGCCCAGCTCGACGCTGACATGAAGACGACAGGCATACCGCCGTGGGATGCGGTGGAGAGTTTTTTGTTTGCGGTAGCGGGGCGGTAGCTTTATGTCACAAAAGAGCGAGTGCTAGTAGCCCCAAGGTTGGCCGGCTCTTTACAAATCCTGCGCCATGCCTTATAATGAGCGCTTGATTGTAGTACTAACCCATAATAACAAGCGATAGAGGAAATTAATGCCCATCATCAAATCAGCTGTCAAACGCATGAAGCAAACGGCTACTCGCCGCCAGCGCAACATTGCTACCAAGCGCGCCATCAAGGCCAACACCAAGGCCTTTGCTGCCGAGCCAAGCGCTGCTGCCCTGAGCCAGGCCCAGAGCGAGCTCGACAAAGCCGTCAAGAAGGGTTTGCTCAAGAAAAACACCGCGAGCCGCCGCAAGGCATCGCTCGCCAAGGCTGCTAAGGCTGCTGGCGTTAAACTTGCGTAAAGCATAGGTAAGAGAGCGAGAGCAGACACCAAAACACCTCGAGGGAGAGGTGTTTTTGTATACAGGCTAGGGCAACTGTTATGGAATAAATTTGAGATATAAAGATCACACACCTTGAGGATCTTTGCGCAAAGAGAGGTGCTATACTTCGCATGGCTACCTCTGTTAATTGTGACTTGCCATTGACGAAACGAAATTACTTATGGTAGGATAGATGGAGTTTTGGGTAAGGCAAAAGTAGGAGTTATGGACGAGATAAAGGTGCGGCAACAAATCATCGACAAACTAGGTGAGAGTAATAATATTTTGGTGGCGGTCAACGCCCACCCCACGGTAGATGAGCTGAGTGCGGCACTGGGGTTGACGCTTTTGCTCAACAAGCTCGACAAGCACGCCACAGCCGTCTTTAGCGGGGATGTGCCAACGGCAGTGGGCTTCCTTGAGCCAGAGCGTACCTTTGAGAGCACGGTGGATAGTCTGCGAGATTTCATCATTGCCCTTGATAAGGAAAAGGCCGACCATTTGCGCTACAAGCTCGATGGCGACCTCGTTAAGATTTTCATCACGCCATACCGCGCAACGATTAGCCAGAGTGATTTGGAATTTAGCCAGGGTGACTACAATGTACAGTTCGTTGTGACGATCGGTGTGCGCAGCGAGGACGACCTCGATCCAGCGCTCAAAGGGCATGGCCGCATCCTGCGTGAATCGCCAGTGGCAGCGCTGCACATCGATGCGCCAGGTACGCTGGGCAATATCGTCTGGACGGATCCTCAGGCCAGCAGCTATAGTGAGCTGGCGGCAAGCCTCGCTCAGGGCTTTGATAATACGGATGATGAGCAGCCGCTTTTGGACAAGCATATTGCCACGGCCTTTTTGACCGGCATTGTAGCGGCCACCGAGCGCTTTAGTAACGAAAAGACCACCTCGCGTGTTATGACCCTCGCCGCGCAATTGATGAGTGCTGGCGGCGACCAGCAGCTGATTGCGGCCAAGCTCGCCGAGGCCAAGCAGCTCGCTGCAGGCCCAATGCCTGCCAAGCCGGCCAGCAAGAAGCCTGCTCAGGCAAATAACAAAGATAAGTCACTCGTCATCTCACACAACGCTGAGGCTGGAAAAAAAAAGCTAAGCCAGACCGACGCTGACGAAGCTGAGCTAGCTCAGCAACTGGCCAAGAATAATCCACAGCCCGAGCCCACGCCAGCCCCACGGCGCTCATCGGGGCGCAACAGTAGCGCCGAGCCATGGCGCCAGCCCATCGAGACACCGCTGAGTGAGCCAAGCCTGGGTGGTACACTCAATGCTACGACCAAGCAGGCGGCCGATGACAAACGCCGCGAGCGCGAAAATGGCCGCAACAAGACCATCCTCTCGCACAAGGGTGGGCGCTACCTCGACAGTGACGACACACCAGGCAGCCAAGCACCACTCAACGCCGCGACGGCAGCGCTTGATCACGAGCCGACTGTCCCGAATGTGAATGACATGCCGCGCGTGCCGATGGCTCATAACGACGACATCCTTCCGCCGCCAACCGGTAAAGAAACCCTGGCCGACCTCGATGCCAAGCACCGTGCTGCGCCAACTGATGATGCCGAAGGGCCAGCCTTGCCGCCGCTGCCACCAATGCCAGATTTCTCCAGCTTGCCACCATTGCCACCAGGTGTGCCACCACTGCCTGGGCC
>ERZ773010.1830-NODE-1830-length-12892-cov-6.794344_pt1 | contig 12892 bp, 10 predicted proteins | sample MGYA00580842_ERZ773010 | MGnify/ENA primary metagenome ERZ773010 (study PRJEB29015, sample SAMEA2737982) | human oral metagenome | biome: human oral; feature: human-associated habitat; material: dental | place: China | collected 2107 ...
GCTTGATAGCGGTTTGTTTTGGCGGCTCGCTGAACTTATCGCGATAAAAATAACAAGCCGCTCCTCCGACAAAAACTACCAAAACGACAGCTGCAATCAATATTTTATTTATACGCATATGGTAATATTATAGTTAGCGAAAGCAGTTTGTGCAAATGTTGGATAATATAAAATTCGCCCAGGTAGGCGAATTAAATAAATATTTTCGTGATTTGGTGCAACATATGCAAGCATGTTTGAACCGTTAAACATTATAACAGACTATCTCTTTAACAACAAATTAGAGAGCATTTTTAGCTTACCAAAGGCTAGTCACTAGCAACTACAACTTCAGGGGTTACAACAGGATTACACGCACTAGTTTTATTATTACTAGTTTAGGGTTTGAACTAAAGTATAACAGTAGATTGTTGGGTTATCGTTAGATTTGTTAGAAGAACAAATATTGCTTAGGCCGTTGACATAACGTAAATACCTACTCCCTAGAAACAAACCTTTTAATCTGCAAACGATGTAAACGCACTACCTACCTGAATTATCGCATGAGGTAAAATTACAGCTTGATACAATTGTTATACAAATCTAGTTCAAGTACAGTGACCACTTATTATTACCGAATAAATGTAATTAGGATTATAATTATAGTAAATATGGTACATAAGGGTAACTTTACTTACGTACTTGCACGCCTAGGGTTTACTAGGCTATTTTGGCGTGTGCGTTACTGGTTTGGCTGGCTTAACTTTAGGCGACTACGTATTAGCTTTCAGCTCAGAGATAAACTGAGCAATACAGCTGCAGAAGCCTTGTACTGGAGAGCCTTGTCTAGAGGTGTTGTTTTGCCAATTATATTTGCGATAGTTTTTAGTCTTGTCTTATATGTCTTTGAGGAAAATCTATCATTTTTTACTAATATAAGCTGGGTTGGCAATAGTATTATTGGTAAAATCCTAATGCACCCCATGAATGAAGATGCTTACGTGGCAATGCTTACTACGATAGCTGGTGTTATGGGTGTGTTCTTGGGTCTTTACTTTACTGCCGTAAGTACGGTTATATCCAATGCGTACTCGTCTGTGTCTGGAGATATACGAGAGTTGATACTAAAAGACAGGCTCGGCAATAAGTACGTTAAACTTTTAGCGTTTCTTACGGCATTATCGGTTATTCTGTTGGCATTTAGTGCTATGGAGATAGCACCATTACACTTAGTCATTTTTGTATTGCCAGTACTGTCCTGCTTGGCTATCTTTGCTTTTGTGAGTCTAGGCGCGCGCATGTTCTTTCTGTCCGACCCTACACTCTTTTTCGGGACCCTATCAACAGAGCTAATGAAGTGGATTAGCTGTGCAACTGCTCGTGGCTACCAGTGGCAAAACACCAGTTTTCAAGCGCATTATCGTAAACAAGCACTCAAGGTCGTCACGACATTAACCACTCTAGCGAAAATATCCGGCAAAAAGCCTGAATTACAAGGAGAGTCGCACCCTCGTCTCCTCAAAAACCTACTAGCTCTAACAAGCGTGTATTACGACGAGAAGCATTTAATACCGACGAACAGTGGCTGGTATGGCAGAAAACTACAACACAAACAATGGTACTTATCTAGAAGTACAGAGCTAGAAATGGCCGCACGAACCGATACGCCGCTAGTCCCAAGTGAAATACCCGATACGACCTGGCTTGAAGATTCCTTGCTGGATGTGATATTTAAGGCCTTTGAGACTGACATAAAGGCTGGCGATTTTCAGACACTATACCCCAAAGTGATTAACTTACAGGACTTTTTTAATGGATTTGGAAGCAACTGGATTGTGGACGACGGGAAGAAATGGCACGCTAGACTCTCCAAAGATATTCTTGGTAGACTGACTAACGGCAAAAGCCTAGGCGATGACGTACAAGAAATACATTCAATAGCTACAACCGAGTTACTAGCCAGTCTTCCCCTCTCGATTGAGATTGGTTTCTCAAGAGCAGTCAATGACCTAAATGTCGATGAACTACGTGATAAGCTATTGCGTACAAAGTGGCGTGAAGAAGAATCTCCCTATGCGTTTTCATTACCACCCAGCACAATCAAAGAACTAGAAAAGATACGGGACGGGGCGGTTTTTGAGAAGCAAGCTCACGCACCACACAAGACCCAAAATTGGTACGTAGCAGAACTGGCTTTACACGACTTAGATATAGCACTGTACAACCAATGGCAATCGCTTATGGAACTTATCGAGACTTGGTACAAAGAAACTGGTAAAGCACTGTCCGATGCAAAAAAGTACAAACAGTCAGCGACCATATACACCAGGGCAATTGAACAAGCTTGGAAGTTAGATAGTCACATAGAACGCCTGAGAGAGGTATCCGAAGCTTTGCTAAAAGGCCACAAAACCAACTTCATCAAACATGCAAAATGGGACTGGAGTAAAGAGCATAAAAGAGTTGCTAAGTTTAGAGATATGGCAATAAAAGGTCAGGCTGACCTAATACCATACCTATGGGACACGTCCAAGCCAGACCACGATATGCCAGACTTTTTTGGCAGTGCTGTACATTATACCGGGGAAGCCTGCTACGAGGCTCTCGTCGCTGGCGATAGCGATAAATTTAAAAGTCTGTTCCGACCTTATTTCTTGGGTATCTTGGGCATATTCCAAAGCCTAATACCTCAAGTTTTGGATTGGGAAACATCATCAGCACTAACTTGGATGTCGGAGCCTGTGCTTGACTTGTATAGCATCAGTGGATATGCTTACATATTTGCTGAGTATCACGATAAGCCAGAGATATGGAACGAGTGTAGGGAAGCGTGGGACGCTATTTTGACAAGAACGCCAGTGCAACTAGAGTCGTTTGCCGTGATATCTAGTTATCATCAGACCCCTAGGGGTGTAATCACGCCCCGTGATAGTCTACGCAGTAGATGGGCAATAGATCTGATCAATCTATTAAATAATATCCCAAGGCAGCAGTCGTCGGATGTATTTTCTCATCCGCCAGTAGAACACAAAAGTAAGCTTATACGCAATATCGCACCTTGGAGTGATAGTATGCCGTATATGTCTGTTGATGCTATCGACGTGTTCACAGTCAAGTATTTAATTACCGCTCAGACTAACACTCAGCTAGATTTTGGCATTGATGACAGCAAGATAACGCACATAAACGGACGAGGAGATGATAATGAGTAGGCTTTCGAGAGCATACTTCCCTAACCGTGAGCATTCAAGCCCGGAATTACTGCATTATGCCTTTATGTTCGTTAGGGATATTCATACGGGTATAATGCCCTATCGTGTAGGCGGAAAGTATCCATACGCTGCAAGCTTATCTAGAAATAACCAAACCCTAAGTAGAGAGCTTGCTAAGTTTCTGAGTATAGGTCATCACGACGGGATATTATTAGACGAAACGCTTAGAGAGGCAATAGAAACGCTGTCTCGCTACATAGTTACATTTGGTGAAGTATATTTAGAAATAGTTTACGAAGACGTCAAAAATAAAACTGGGATAAAGAATAAGAAGCTTGAATTTTTACCATGGGGCAAAGTCATCAGGGTGTTTGGTCGTTACATACAAATAGTTCCCTTAAGAAACTGGAAGCGTGGAGAGAAGATATTTTACACCATACCATCCGATAGGATATGGCACATTAAACTTCCCCGTAAACTCGGTACGCCTCATGAGCATCGCAAAATGCTAAAAAAGCTCAATGCACTGTCTGAACCTATGCCAAAATTTACACATAAAGACGGAGATTTAGGTCAGTCTGCTAGATACGACTTTATGGTTCACAATCACGCCAAGGAAATCGCAGTCGAGCAAACCACATCTCGCTGGGGCAGTATACGTAGCCTAAGCCAGATTAAGGGTACTACGGAGTACTACTATATAGTAAATAGGCTACAAGCCACCTACTCACAGGCACTACTGCGTGAGCATATAATTAACGAAATAAATGACCTACTTGGGAAACTTGGTATAAAAAATAGCCTAAAAATAGAAGGACTGAAGCTTGCTACTGACATAAAAGACACTATAAAAAAATTAGAAAAGGGCGAGATGGGTTTTGATGAAGCTGTAAGTGCTATAAAGCACTAATTAGCAAAGTTACACCCGTTTAGTCTGCTGGTTGAGTATATCTGTATTAACAAATCCATGCCTAGCCAGCGTCTCGTCGAAAGTCTTATCCATATACAGCAAATCACCGACAAGCTCGCTAAATCGAGCAAGATTAAACTTACTAAAGAAGAGTTTTGAATCTAGCCAATTCTGCTTACGACAAGATAACAGCGGGTTTGCTTGTAGAAAAAGATGTGATACTGCGAAAATTGTGTTTGAATCTATATATAAATAACAAAAGAGCCCATTCCTTTATCTGGAAAGAGCCCTTTTCTACCCTTATTTAAAAAGCCGTAAAATCAATTATGGTGCGGATGAAAGGACTTGAACCTTCACGCCGTGAGGCACATGCTCCTAAGGCATGCGTGTCTACCAATTCCACCACATCCGCATACTCAATTGTTAATGACACGCTCCGTGTCTACTAATGACTTACGTTACCCACGCAGTCACCACATCCGCATAACTAATTGTTAAGCGCACATCCGCGCACTTCCAAATTATATCAAAGCAAAATGTACTTATCAACTGAGCGCGCTTATGCTAAAATTAAATCAATAGACCAAGGAGGATTGATGAATAAAATTGCGACATATCTGAATGAGCATTTGGCGGGTGAAGTCATTACTCATGATTCTGTTTTACGCCAAGCCGAGACAGACGGCAGTATTCTGGCGCGGCGGCCGGATATGGTGGTGCGGGCGGCTGACATGAATGATATTCGCAAGGTGCTGCGCTTTTGCTCGCAGTTGGCGGAAAAAGGCCACGTGCTGCCAGTTTTCGCCAGAGGTAGCGCTACAGACGCGACGGGAGCGGCGATCAATAAAGGTATCGCAATTGATTTGAAAACACATATGAACCGAGTGGTGGGCAGCGATCCGAAGCAGCGGCTAATTCATGTTCAAGCCGGCCTCGCGGTTTCGGCGGCAAATGCGGCGCTGACAACGCACAAAGGGCTAGGTTTGCCAAACGTTTCTTATACCGACGAAGACGGTACGATTGGCGGCGCGATAAACACTTCTCCGGCTGGTACGATGACAGGCGCGCACGGTTTTTTCGCCGACACAGTTCAGCAGTTGGAGGTCGTCTTGAGCAATGGCGACGCTATTCAAACCGGGCGGATTTCCAAGCGCGAACTGAATAAGAAAAAGGGCTTGTCGACATTTGAGGGCGAGGTTTACCGGGAAATTGACAACTTGATAGCCGATAATGCGGAGCTAATTTCTCAGCTTGATCCCGGTTTGCCGGATACGGCGGGTTATAGCGCGATTGCCAAAGTCAAACAGAAGGACGGGTCGTTTGACCTAACGCCGTTATTTATAGGCAGCCAGGGAAGTTTGGGTATTGTTTGCGAGGCGATTTTACGCGCAAACTTTGTTCATCCGGAGTATTCGGTGGTCGCTGCGCCGTTTAAGCATATTGCCGATGCTCAGGAGGCAGCAAGTTTGGCGATGAAAAATAAAGCAGTCTCGGTCGAATTGATCGACGGGCGGATTTTACGCCAGGCATATCTGGCGGGCAAGCGGCTTGAGTGGGCGCCGAAGGAATGTTTCAGGGGCGCGGTGGTTATCACGATATTTGACGAATTCTCAGACCGCGCGCGGGTGAAGGCCGCTAAGAAAATGATGAAGAAACTGAGCGCTATAGACGCCATAAATATCTCATTGATTGATATGGAAGTTCAAGGATTGGCTAGTTTGCATTCTAGTTTGGCTTTGATGGAAGCGCCGAGCGAGCCGCATATGACCGCGCCAAGGGCCTTTTCCGGAATTTGGCTGGCAGATCAGCAGATCGCTGGTTTCGCGGAGGATTTGAAGGCTCTGGAATCGACGTACGGCTATGCGCTGCCTATGTTTGTCGATTTTAGCAATAATTATACGGCCTTATATCCAAAGTTTGATAGTAAAAAAGTTAGCGAACGCCAGAAAATTTTGCAACTATTTGCAGAGGTGGCGCAGCTTGTTGATAAGCATGAGGGTTCGTTTGCAGCGTTTGGCGGCGACGGCCGGCTGAAGTCGAGTTTTATGTACAAGCATATGCCAAGCGACGAAAAACAGTTGTATGCTAAGGTGAAAAAGATTTTTGACCCGATGGGAATTTTTTGCCCGGGCGTTAAGATGGAAACGCCGATGAAAGATTTGGCGGCAGAGATGAACGCGTGGTGTAAAATTCGTAATCAAGCTTGATGTTGGATTTCTTTTGGATTATAATAAGCAGTACGCGGATGTGGCGGAATTGGTAGACGCGCTAGCTTCAGGTGCTAGTGCCAGCAATGGCGTGAAGGTTCAAGTCCTTTCATCCGCACCAGAATACGGATTTTTTCGGAATTGTCGCTCAGGGTAGCGACTTTTTCAATTTTGTACTATGGTAAATACATGAATGAAAAACCACGGGAACAATTTTGGTCATGCCAGCCTGACGTCAGTCTTACTGGCGAACGTCCTGAAGTTCCGAGTCCATTTCAAGCATTGCAAAAACCAGGTGACGTACTCCCTGATGAACGTAAGCCAGAGGGAATGCGGGAGTGTTTTCGTCGCAAGATAGTCGTACCAGCACTTAGAGGAGTGGTTGCTTTCTTAAAAGGCGCTGCTGATGATGGCTGCGATAAGGAAACCCTCTTTTATATCTCAAGCCCAGCCGAAACCGACGATTGGATAGATGATGGTTGTGATAAGAAAAAAACCTCCTTTCATACCAGCGCCGTAATGTTAACGCCCTTTACTCATGAAGAGGAGAAGGAATTTCTTGCTTGGCTTGATGAGCATGAGGAAGAGTTGCGCCGTAGGGCTTTCGAAGGATCTGACAAAGATTAAAACCTGTTAGCCGCCGCGAATCATAACTTCACAGTCTCATCGCATAACTTCCGCTGGCAGAAATGCTATCAAGTATTTTGTCGAATACCGCCTTGTTCTTTTTCCAGGTAAACTCGTATGAGGATAAATATATTGAGCGGACAATACCATCGTTTCTGCCGACGACAAGGCGGATTTTTATGGTGAATAATGAATATCGTGTCGGACAACTAGCGTCGACAGAAAATAATCCTACAACGCCGTTTGTATCAAATCTATCAATAGATTTGTTGATTTTTGGAGTCTGTTTGCAGTCGACACTACTGGCGGAAGCAAGCGAGCTTCGGAGTTGGTTTGAATCAAACTCATTTAAAGAAGACTTACGTAAGTTTTCGTAATATTCTGGCAGAGCGTTAGTTAGCGCTGTTTGTTGATTTCTTTGCCTAACTATCAACACAGTCGATGATTTGTTATCTTTCAATAAGCTGTCGCCATAGATTGTGCCAGTTATGTTGTCATCTGACTCTCTTTTTGATTCTTCGTTGTATTTTCGCCATTGTCTGGGCACCATCCAAGATGTAGAACCTGATGAAGTTCGGGTCAAGTCTTCCTCTTTTACTAAATCGCGTATATATGTCAAATAAGTTAATGTAGCGAAGCCGCTGACAAACGACAACAAGATGAGTTTAATGGTTTTGTGTTTTTTCATGAGGTATTAAGCTTATGATAGCAAATTTTTAGCGTGGAGGGAATAATGCGGCAAGGGTTTGGCGTACTACTCGGCTAAGATGGCATTTATTATTGAGGCGCGTTACCTTGGCGATTATAATGAATCTCATGCACGATACGCGAAATGTAATCGACAAGTTCAAGGGTCGGAGCGAAGCGATAACCAAAGCAAACATAGTACATTTGGCTTTGCTGCTGGCATCGTCAGTCGTGAGCGTATACAGTACGAGGCGCTTATAACCGGACAAAAGGTGGGTGTCATGCGCGTCGATTGGGAATGAGACGTCAGGGTCTTGCTAGCGGGAGTAACGCATTGAGATAATCACACAAACAATCGCGCCTATCCAGCAAAGAAAATGATATAATACCCACATGAGTAAGGCAGATAATCATATCGACTACATAGAGTTTCCGGCAAAGAGTATGAAGGAGTTGAACGCAGTAAAAGACTTCTTTACCGAAGTATTTGGTTGGTCGTACCAACAATGGGGCGATGACTATGCGGACACAAACGACAGTGGCGTGGGTAGTGGTATCAATGCCGAGGATCCAGCAACGGCTCCGCTTCCAGTGATCTATGTTTCGGATATTCAGGCGGTCTATGATAGGGTGAAGGCGGCTGGCGCTACGATTACGAAAGAGATATTTGATTTTCCTGGCGGTAAGCGCTTTCACTTTCAAGACCCAGCGGGCAATGAGCTTGCTGTTTGGTCGGAGTAATTTGATATGGATAAAAATGGTGGAATTGGAAAGACAAAAGGTAGGACTATGAAACGTTCGCAGTAGTTAACACAGCAGAGGGGGTAAAATAGCAATGGCAAAACCATATGTATTTACAGCCGAGGTGCGCTTATTTCCACAAGCTGGTGGCTGGCGTTATGTTGCCGCACCTCAAGATTTCACTGACGAACTCAAGCCGCTCGCGGTGAGGGGTTTAGTGGCGGTGAAGGCGACGGTCGGCGGTTCATCATGGCAGACGTCGCTACTGCCAATGGGTGATGGCTCGCAGTTTTTGGCGCTGCCCGCGAAAGTCCGCCAGAAAGAGCAGATCACCATCGGCGATGTGATCGAGGTGTCGTTTGTTGTGAGATAGTGTGGAAGCTTGAGTGTGAGCCGCATTTCTCATGATGATAAGATCTTCTACCTCTTTTTCCTGGTGTTTGCTACAATAACAGAGATGCAAGATACGCGAAATGTAATCGACAAATTCAAAGGCCAGAGCGAGGCGGAGATCGTAAAAGAGCTGGACGCCAAGGATCACGGCTTGGTGATTGCTCTGGAGAACACTGAGCGGGATTTTAATATGGGGACGATCGTCAGGAGCGCTAATGCGTTTGGTGTGCGGCAGATTTACGTCATCGGTCGGCGGCAATGGAATAAGCGCGGCGCCATGATGACGGATAAATATTTGCACGTGCATTATGTCAGTTCGACGGCGGAGTTTGTCGAGTTGATGCGGGCTGAAGGGAGGACGATTATCGCGATTGATAATATCCCGGGCAGTATCGATATGTCGGAGACGACCCTACCAAAGCGCGCGGTGCTGGTGTTCGGTCAAGAGGGCCCGGGGATCTCCGAGGAGATGGCGCAGGTGGCGGACAAGATAGTGGCTATTGAACAATTCGGCTCGACCCGCTCCATCAATGTTGGCGCGGCAGCGACTGTGGCGATGTATTGCTGGCTGCAGCAGCATGTGTTAAATTAAGATTTTTCGTTCTGCGGCAAGTTTCCTAGTCGATTTTCTGTAAAACGATTCCGGTTCTGGTCGGCAGATATACTTGCAGCTGATGTCCATTTTCCTGGGGCGAGGTGAAATATCGCGTTGAATCGTCGATGCGATTTTGTCCGCCAAACCGCTTATCGTCGCTGTCTAGGGCTAGCCGATACGATCCAACCGCCGCTGGCACGCCGTAATCCGTCCACGACTGGTCAGGCGAGAAGTTGCTGATGAACAGCAGGTCGCCACGCATGAAGCTGACGACATGGTCGTGCTGGCGAATGGTCAGGTAGTGAATACCTGGGTCATCAACCGCTTGGACGATTTTCATCAGCGCCGCGTCAAATTCGCCCAGCCATTGGTATTTGAGAAAGCCATTGTCGCGTAAACTCCACTGGCGCCGCGCGTGCTTGAACGACCAATGATTACCTTGACGCGGAAAGTCGATCCACTCGGGATGTCCAAATTCATTACCCATAAAGTTCAGGTAGCCGCCGCCATGCAGCCCAGCTGTCAGCAGTCGAATTAGCTTGTGCAGCGCCACGCCGCGCTCCACCGTCAGGTCGGGGTCGGTTTTATTCATGTGCCAATACATTTCCTTGTCGATCAGCCGAAAAATCAGCGTCTTGTCGCCAACCAAGGCTTGGTCGTGACTCTCGGCGTAAGTGATGACTTTTTCCTCTGGGCGGTGCGAACTCAGCGTATGTACCAACTCGCCCAAATCCCAATCTTCGTCGCGCTTTTCTTTCAGCGTTTTGATCCAGAGGTCAGGCGCACCCATCGCCAAGCGATAATCAAAGCCTAGGCCGCCGTGTTCAGTCGGTGCCGCCAAGCCCGGTAGCCCGCTCATCTCCTCGGCAATGGTCGTGGCATCGGGGCGAACAGCGTGAATGACGTCATTTGCCAGCCTGAGGTAGACCAGTGCGTCCTTGTCAATATCGTCGCCGAAATAATCATCATAGCTGGTGAAGCTTTTTCCCAAACCGTGGTCGTGATATAGCATACTCGTTACACCGTCAAACCGAAAGCCGTCAACATGGTACTCGTCCAGCCACCAGCGGCAATTGCTGGCCAAAAAGTGCAGCACTTCTGGTTTGCCATAATCAAACAACCGCGAATCCCAGGCTGGATGGTTGTGAGTTTTGAAATATTGCGTCGGGTCACCCGCGAAATTACCGAGGCCTTCGACTTCATTTTTAGTAGCATGAGCATGAACGATGTCAATGATAACGCGCAGCCCCAGTCCGTGTGCCTCGTCAACTAATCGCTTAAAATCATCAGGCGTGCCAAAGCGTGATGACACCGCGAAAAAGTTGCTGACGTGATAGCCGAAGCTGCCGTAGTACGGGTGCTCGGCGATGGCCATTAGCTGGATGGTGTTGTATCCTGCCTGTTTGATGCGTGGCAGGACACCCGCAGTAAATTCGTTGAAACTGGCGACCTTTTCCTCTTCGCTGCTCATGCCGACGTGGGCTTCGTAAATTAACGGCACGTTTGGCGCAGGCGGAATATCATGTTGCCACTGATATGGCTCATCGGGCTGCCATACCACGGCCGAAAAATCCACCGAATCATCATCTTGAATAACGTAGGTGGCGTATGACGGTAAGCGCCAGCCGTCGCCGTTCGGCCAATAGACGCGCAATTTAAATTTGTCACCGCGTTTAACAGCGCTCAAAGGTAGTTGGACTTCCCACTCGCCATGCTTGGTAGGCCGTAAGGTAAATTCTTCCGATTCACACCAATCCGAAAAATCGCCAATCATCACGATGCGCGTAGCATTTGGCGCCCATTCACGAAACGTCCAGCCCGCCGCCGTCTGGTGCAGGCCAAAATGTAAAAACCCTAAGGCAAACTCAGTCGGCGATTTACCATCCAGGATCTTCTGTAGCGTCGACGAAACATACGCCTCGCGCGCCTTGATGACGGGTTCATGTGGCGCCAGCCACGGATCAAGGTCAACCAGCGTTTTCTTGCTCATGCTTCTAGTGTAGCGGAAAAAACTGATATAATCTATCAAATGAAACCATTTTCTTTTGAGATCACTGCCAGGCTTGGCGACGCGCTGGCGCGCACTGGCGTTATTCACACGCCGCATGGGGATATCAAGACTCCGGCGTTTATTGTGGTGGGTACTAAGGCCAACGTTAAAGCCATGGTGCCAGAAATGGTTGAGTCGGTTGGTGCGCAAGCGGTGCTGGCGAACGCCTACCATTTATATTTGCAGCCGGGTCATGAACTTATTGAAAAGGCTGGTTATTTGGGCAAGTTTATGAATTGGTCAGGGCCGACGTTTACTGATAGCGGCGGCTTTCAGGTGCTGAGTCTGGGCTCGGGCTTTAAGAAAGTTCTGGCCATGAGTACCGACGTTGATGAGGAAATCGCCATCGCTAAAAAATCGTCGCGCCACGCTTGGGTGGACGAAAACGGCGTAATGTTCAAATCGCATCTGGACGGCTCGTACCATAAATTTACGCCAGAATTATCTATGCAAATCCAAGCCGGGATCGGTGCGGATATTACTTTCGCCTTTGATGAACTGACCTCGCTGATTGATCCGTATGACTATCAAGTCGAGGCCTTGGCGCGAACGCATGCCTGGGCGGAGCGGAGTTTAGCGGAGGTTAAGCGCCTGCGTGCAGCCCGTCCCGACAAGCCATATCAAGCATTGTTTGGCGTGCTGCAGGGTGCGAATTATGAAGATTTACGCAAGCAAACGGCTGCGTTTTTAGGTGCGATGGATTTTGACGGCTATGGTATCGGCGGTGCGCTGGAAAAGGAAACTATGGCCCAGACGATTCAGTGGGTCAATCAAATCTTGCCCGAGAACAAGCCGCGGCATTTGCTCGGTATCTCCGAGCCGGACGATATCTTTGCGGCGATCGAGCAGGGAATTGATACCTTTGACTGTGTTAGTCCGACACGCGTGGCCAGAAACGGCGCGGCCTATACGCCGCTTGGTCGGGTCAATGTTCGCGGCCAGAAATACCGCGAACTGTTTGAACCAATTATGGATGGTTGTGACTGCTATACTTGCAGGAATTATACTGCCGCCTATCTCTGTCATTTACTCCACGCCCGCGAATCTCTGGCTGGCACATTGCTATCAATCCACAACGAGCGATTTATCGTTAAACTGGTTGATGATATCCGCGCCAGCCTAGAGGATGGGACATTTTACGAGTTTCGTGAAGAGTTTTTGGCGACATATTATCGCCGCTAATGCGAGAGAATTATTCGACTGTCACGCTCTTTGCGAGGTTGCGCGGCTGATCGACGTCATGGCCACGCTTGACAGCCACGTGATAGGCTAGGAGTTGCGACACGACATTGAACAAGAGCGGCGTGAGGTGCGTCAATTTGGTTGAGACTCGGATAATGGTTTCGCCCGGCACCTTTTTCGTCGTATCGGTGATGACGATAGCGTGGGCGCCGCGAGTATTCATCTCGATCAAGTTGCTCTGAGACTTCTCGTATAGCCAGTTGTCTTGGATATAGCAGACCTCAAAGAAACGATCATCGATCAGGGCGA
>ERZ773010.1835-NODE-1835-length-12870-cov-26.690753_pt1 | contig 12870 bp, 15 predicted proteins | sample MGYA00580842_ERZ773010 | MGnify/ENA primary metagenome ERZ773010 (study PRJEB29015, sample SAMEA2737982) | human oral metagenome | biome: human oral; feature: human-associated habitat; material: dental | place: China | collected 2107 ...
AAATTTGGATATTATAGTGGCAAATAATGCGTCTGTAATGGGCAGCGATGAAAATATAATTGAAATTATTAAAAAAGATAAGACTTCGGTGGAAATTAGTCAGAAAAGTAAGATAGAGCTGGCTTATGATATTTTGAGTGAAGTTGTTTGTGAATTGGAAAAAAGATAAAGTTTTTTTGAAATTATGAATGTGTTGATTTTTATAAGTTTATTGATTTTGTAAAAGGGAGAATAAATTATGAAATCTGAAAAACAAAATATAAAAAAAGTGTACATGCTATATCATAGAGATGAAAAGGATGATGATAAATTAATAGGATTTTTTTCAACAAAGGAAAAGGCATTGGAAATTGTTGATAAATGGAAAGAAATGAAAGGTTTTAGGGATTGTTCTGAAGGATTTAAAATTAGAACCATGATAATTGGGAAAGATTACTATACAAAAGGGTTTAAATCTAAAAGCCTTAAATAATTAGGAGAAACTATGGAAATATGGATTTTATCACATGGATATGATTATGGAGATGTCTACGATAAGTATAAGTGGAATGAGGAAGCAAGGTTTTTAGGTGCCTATTATACAAAGGAAGAAGGATTGAAGGCACTGGAAAAATATAAAAAAATTAAAGGATTTTGTTCACATTTGGATGGGTTCTGGCTAGAAAAATGTCATTTGGATAAATATGCTGGATGGGAAGGAGGTTATGTTACTTATTATAGAAAAGATGATGTAGAAATTGACAATTCAAAAAATCAAAAATTATACGTACTTTCTCATTTTTATTATACTGATAAAGATAAAATAAAAGAAAAACATCGAATTTTATCAATATGTTTGTCAAAATTAGAAGCTAGGAAGAAAATAAAGGAATATCAGAAAATAGAAGGATTTTCTTCACATATTTCTAATTTTTATATTGAAGAATACATTCTGGATGAAGAAAAAAATAAATAAATAAATAAAAGAAGGAGAGGCTATACAAATTTAGCAAATTAACTGTTATGGATAATGAAAATAAGGATTTAGACAATAAAATTGAAGAAAAACATGAAGTGAAAAATTCAAAATTTAGCAAGAAAAAAGGGATAATTTGGGGAATAATAGCTTTATTAATTTTAGGAATTATTGTTTTCGGAATGATGTTTAGCAGAATAAATATTAGTTCTGGGAAAAATATTGTGAATGAAGAGGAAGATGACAAAATTTTTAGGATTAATCCAGTAAAAAATCCGCAAGTTACCTATTATAATTTTCGTGGCGAAGTTTATCCTGACTGGGCTAAATTTGGACTCACTCGAAGTAATGGAGCAAGAGGGCATCAAGGGATTGATATTTTTGCATTGCCAGGGTCAGATGTTTATGCTGTGCTGGATGGTAAAATTGTGGATATGTATGTGGATAAAACGGGTTATGGATTAAATTTTTATTTGGAAGTCGATCCAAAGGAACTTGAAAAAATAAAAAGAAAAAATTACAAACCTAAAGAAAGTGCAAGAGAATGGGCATATGGCCCAAATTATGATCCTAATACAATGCAAGTAAAATACATTAGATATTGCCATTTAAGTGAAGTGAATGTAAAAATCGGAGATACAGTGAAGGCTGGGCAAGTAATAGCTAAATCAGGTACAACTGGAAATGCAAGTGGAACACATGCTCCTCATCTGCATTTTGAGATAGCCTTTGAAATGAGAGGGAAAGGACTTATAAACAGAGTTGATCCGGAAATGTACTTTAAAATAAAAAATGGAGATAAAATGACAAAACAAGAGATAAATGCTCAGACTGAAGCGGCTAAAACAGAATGGTTTGAAACAAAAGGTTATGATACCGGATTTAGAGATAAAAGTATATTTTTAGATAAAAAGATGAATCCAGATGGAAGCAAGGTGGAAGAAAATCTAAATAAAATTAATAATTTAAAAAGCAGAAAAATTAGAAAAAAATAATTTTTTTAATTAGCAATGATGATACTCAGGAGGAAATTTTTATGGGATTATTTGACAAATTATTTAAGAAAGAAAATGAAAAAGAGAATGATGCTGAAACAGTTTCTGAAGAAATAAATACAGATGGCTGGGATGTTATTACAGAAACTTTTAACAGACTTTATCCAGACCAGAAAAATCCATTGCATTATGCGGCAATGATAAAATGGAGATTTGGTGGAAATGATCCTTTGGATGGTATTAGTATTTATGATGTAGGGGATTATTGGCACTTTGTTACTTATGGATTGTCTGAACTGCATGAAAAAGTAAGTGAAAATACAGAATACAGCGGTTATGGAATGGAGTTTACATTAAAATTAAAAAAAGATAATTATATTGATGAGGAAGCTGAATTAAAGGGAATTTGTGGAATTTTACAAACAATTGCAAGAGCGACGTTTTCTAGTGGAGAAATATTTAGACCGTATGAATATTTATACACTGGGCAGACGGAAGGAATGGATGTAAATAAAAAGTCAAATATTACAGGGTTTATTACTATTCCTGATGAAAAAGCTGGAATAATTGATACAGTTAATGGAAAAGTGGAATTTATACAATTTATCGGAGTAACTGATAATGAACTGAAAGCAATTCAAAATAAAGAGACAACTGTTAAAGAATTATATGAAAAAATAAACAGCGATGTAACAAACTATAATAGAAAATCAGTATTTTAAATAAAAAAGAGAGTATAAAGGACAAATTCCTGAATATTCTCTTTTTTCAGTTACAAGTTAATTTTTTCTCCCAAATTTTTAGATAAATCAAGTTTCTTTATTTTGTTTTTATATTTTGCATAATTATGCGTTGGCAACAAGCGTTATTAATTCTTCAATAGTTTTTGCGCCAACTGATTTTTGCTCTCCATTTATAAATACAACTGGTACCGCCTGAACATCTTTTTCTTTTGCTTCTTCAAAAAATACTGCACTGTCTACCATTGTTGTTGTAATGTTTTTATTATTTGCTGAAATTAAGTTTAAAGCCTGAACTACATCTGGACAATGTGTACAAGATAATGAAATAAATGTTTCAATGTTTACAGGCTTATTAACTGATTCAACTTTTGAAAGCTGCTCTCCTTCCAGTTTTTTTCCAAGTCCTGCAAGTCCCAAAACTGCTAGAATAAAGCTGTTAAATTCATGTCCTCCAGGAATACCTGAAAAATTAATTCCAGTATTTTCCCCATCTTTTAAAATTGTAAAAGATGTTGGACGAATAAGGTTTGCTTTTTCTAAGTCAGCCTTATCATTGTCAAATGATTTTTTTACATAGTTCACTTTTCCAGAAATTGCATCAACTTCTTGTAAGAAGCTATCTAATTCAGCTGATTTTTCGCTGTCATTCAAAAATGCAACTAATTCAATGTTTCCATTAATTTTATCAAAATAACCTTTTAGCTGTTCTACAATATTACTATCTAATAAAGCCATTTTACCTCCTTCTAATTTATTAAGTTTAAAATTATTAAATTTTACCTACTAAATCTAATCCTGGTTTTAGAGTAGCTTCTCCTTCTTTCCATTTTGCCGGACAAACTAATCCTGGGTTATCGGCTACGAATTTTGCAGCTTTTGCTCTTCTTACTAATTCTGATGCATCTCTTCCAATTCCTTCATCGTTTACTTCGTAAGCAACAATTTTTCCTTCAGGATTTACTATGAATGTTCCTCTGAATGCAAGTCCACTTTCTTCGTTTAATACTTCAAATTCTCTTGAAATAGCTTTTGTAGGATCTCCAATCATTGCATATTTAACTTTTCCGATTGCTTCTGAGTGATCGTGCCATGCTTTGTGAGTAAAGTGAGTATCAGTACTTACTGAATAAACATTAAATCCTAATTTTTCCAATTCTTCTCTATGGTCTTCTAAATCTTCCAATTCAGTTGGACACACAAATGTAAAGTCAGCTGGGTAAAATACGAAAACATTCCATTTTCCTAGCATATCCTTTTCAAAGCTCACTTCTTTAAATTCTTCGTTTTGATAAGCTTGAGCTGTAAAATTTTCAATTTTTTTTCCTATTAAAGACATAATTTCCTCCTAATTTAATAATATTATTGTTTTTAATTTGAAATCATTACAAATATTTCTTGATTACATTATACCATAAAAAATTATTTTGTCAAATAAAATTTAATGTTTGTATTTCAAAGAAATTATGATAAAATTTTATAAGAATAAAAATAAAAAGAGAGGATAAATATGTATAAAGTATTAATCGCAGATGATAATAAACAAATTGTTTCTATACTGTCAGAATACTGTAAAAAAAATAATTTTACTGTAAGTACTGTTTTTGATGGGGAAACGGCATTAAAGGAAATTGAAGAAAATGAGTTTGATATAATACTTTTGGATGTAATGATGCCAAAAAAGGATGGTTTTGATGTGTGCAGAGAAGTGCGTACTTTTTCAAATGTTCCAATTATAATGATTACAGCACGTGGAGAAGATTATGAAAAAATAATGGGACTGGAAATAGGGGCAGATGATTATATAGTAAAACCTTTCTCGCCTGGAGAGATAATTGCAAGAATAAATGCAATTTTACGTAGAATAACACCTAAAAATGATGAAAGTGCAAAAATTTTCACATTTGACAATCTTGAAATTGATTTGAATAATTTTACGGTAAAGATAAATGATGAAATAATTTCGTTGACTAAGAAAGAAATAGAGATTTTATGGACTTTGGCAACAAATCAGAACAAAGTTTTTACAAGAGAAAATTTGCTGGACTTGATATGGGGATTTGACTATTTTGGAGAAAGCCGTACTGTTGATACGCATATAAAAAGGCTTCGTGCAAAACTTGACAATTATAAGCATGAGAAATGGAATATTAAGACAATTTGGGGAGTTGGCTATAAATTCGATATTTTAGAAAAGTAGCTTTGTTAATAAATATTATAAAATTAAATCATTGGATAAAAAATACGAAGTTCAAAAAAATAAAAAAGGAGTGAAGTTTTTTAAAATGGGTAAAAGAATAAAAAAGATTTTTTTTAACGGAGAGGAGTATCCGCCAGAGACATTTAGATTAGGAATGATGCTGTGCATGGTTGGGGGATTTATGGATGCATATACTTTTGTTACGCGTGGAAAGGTGCTTGCTAATGCACAGACAGGAAATGTTGTTTATCTCGCTATAAATTTACAAAGGGGAGATTTTGGAAAAGCCTTTAATTATTTTATGCCTATTCTAGTTTTCACATTTGGAATATTATTTACTGAATTTATTAGAGTACGATTTGAAAAACATAGAATTTTCAGATGGCAGCAGATTGTTATATTTTACCAAGTTATAATAATGTTTTTTATTTCATTCATTCCAAGTGGAAATTGGAATATTGTTGTAAATATGATTATGTCGTTCATTGCCGCAATTCAATATCAAGGATTTAGAAAAATTAGGGGACTGGCAGGAGCGACAACAATGTGTACTGGGAATTTACGAAGTGGAATGGAGAACTTGTTTAAATATATAAATACAGAAAACAAGTCGTATTTACAGAATTTCTGGATATATTTGGGATTAGATGGATTTTTCTTTATCGGAGCAATGCTTTGTGTAGTTTTAGTAAAAATATACGGTATAGGAGCATTGCTTGCTTGCTGTATTTTACTGGTTGCGGTGTTTATTATAATGTTTAAGGACACTATTTAGGAAATTTATTAAAAGGAAACATATGGATAAAAATAAATTAAAGGAAGAGTGGCTGAAAGAAGAAAAAATGGCACATATACACGGCTGGGATTTTTCTCATATTTATGGACGTTATTCAGAAGAGGAAAATTTACCTTGGGATTTTAGAACAGTCATAAATAAGTATCTTAAAAATAATATGAAATTGCTGGATATGGAAACAGGCGGTGGAGAGTTTTTGCTTTCATTAAATCATCCAAAACATAGCACATCAGCAATCGAAGGTTATCAGCCAAATGTTGAACTGTGTAAAAAAGTATTGCTGCCATTGGGAATAGATTTTAAAGAAGCGGATGGAGATGAAAAACTCCCATTTGAAAATGAATATTTTGACATAATTACCAATCGGCATGGGGCTTATAATGTTACAGAATTAAAAAGAGTCTTGAAAAAAGATGGAATTTTTATTACACAGCAGGTAGGGGCAGAAAATGATAGGGAACTTGTCGAAATGTTACTACCTAAATATAAAGATTTACCGTACGCTGAGCATTATCTCAATATTAAACAGCAGGAAATTTCTGAACAAGGATTTGAAATATTAGAAAGTGGGGAAACATTTCAACCAATAAAGTTTTTTGATACAGGAGCTCTTGTATGGTTTGCAAAAATTATCGAATGGGAATTTCCAAATTTTTCAGTCGAAAGCCATCTTGACAATTTGTATAAAGTACAGGAAATAATTGAGTCAAATGGAGCAGTGGAAGGAAGAATTCATAGATTTTATATTGTGGGTAAGAAGATTTGATTTGTTGTTGTAATTTAATTGGAAAAAATTCTAGAAAAATAGGAGGTATTTAAAATTGAATAATTACAAGCCACCTTTTCAAATAACTGAAAAAATGACAGTATTAATAGGTGAAATAAGTGAAGAAATAGGAAGAATGTCTATTTTTCAGGAAAAAATTTCAAATCCACATTTAAGGAGAGAAAACAGAATAAAAACAATTCATTCTTCACTTGCTATTGAACATAATTCTCTCTCGCTGGAACAAGTTACAGCCATATTGAATGGAAAAAGAGTTTTAGGAAATCCTAATGAAATAAAAGAAGTAAAGAATGCTTATGAAGCGTATGAATTATTAACTAAGTTAAATCCATTTTCAGTAAAGGATTTATTGAATGCTCACAGATTGATGATGAATGGGCTGGTTAAGGAAAATGGTAAATTTCGTTCTCAAGGGGTTGGTATTTTTGCTGGAAGAAAGGTTGTACATATTGCTCCGCCAGCAGATTTAGTACCTAAGCATATAAGCAGTTTAATTTCATGGTACAAGACTTCTTCTGTACATCCATTGATTAAAAGTGCTGTTTTTCATTATGAATTTGAATTTATCCATCCATTTTCAGATGGAAATGGTCGTATTGGAAGAATGTGGCATACTTTACTGCTTGGAAAATGGAAAAAAATATTTTTTTGGCTTCCAATAGAGGAATTGATAAAAAAAGAACAGAAAGAATATTATGATACTCTTGCAATAGCTGATAAAGAAGGTGAGAGTACAATATTTGTCGAGTTTATGCTCAAAATTATAAACGATAGTTTAAAAGAAATTAAAACTTCTGAAAAAATAATCGACCAAGATAACGACCAAGTAACCGTACAAGATAGCAATCATAATAAAAATCCAGTTAAAAAATTACTTAGTGTCCTTGGAGATAATGTTTTATCAGCAACAGAAATTATGGAAAAATTAAATTTAGTACATAAACCTACTTTTAGAAAAAATTATTTAAATCCTGCCTTAGAGGCAAAATTGATTGAAAGGACAATTCCTGACAAACCTAACAGTAAAAATCAGAAATACAGAAAAGCGGAAAAAATTATTAAAAGATAAAATGGATTGGAAAGGTGGTAAAAATAATGAATCTTATAGATAAAAATACCAAAGTTTACTATATTAGCACTTTTTTACTATTTTTAGCTTCCACAATGCCACATTCCATTCTGACTGTACTTTTTCTGAAAAAAGGCTTGTTAATGTCGCAGATTGTGCTAATGCAGTCTTTTTTTAACCTTTCAATGATTATTTTTGAGATTCCAAGTGGAGTAATTTCAGATTTATATTCAAGGAAAAAAGTCTATATTTTATCATTGCTCACATTGGTTATAACTTTTTTCCTAATTATATTTTCTAAAAGCCTGTTCTGGTTATCAGTCGCATATACAATATATGGATTGGCAAATGCACTGGAAACTGGAACAATTGATGTAGTTTTAATAAATAGTTTGAAAAATAATGAAACTGGATTGCAAAAATTTCTAAAATATCAAAAGCAAATTTCGACTTTTTCCTCCATTTTAGGTTCAGGAATAGGATTTTTACTTTATTTTAAGATAGGTGTAAATATTTATTTTATTTCCATTGTTTTAATATTTTTCAATATGCTTCTAACAGCCTTATTTTTTTCAGATGAGAATGAAAAAGAAAATGAAAATATAAACTTTCAAATTTTTAAAAGGCATATAGCCGAGTGTATTTCTGAATTGAAAGAAAAAAGAGTAATGAAGTATTATTTTATATTTTTTGGAATTATACAAATTTTTATTCAAAGCCATTTTCAGTTATGGCAAAAACTTTTTTTAGATAAAGGAATTGGAGAAAAGAATTTTTTTGTAATGTATGTGCTATTTCAAATAATTGTGATTATTGCATACAATACAAATATTCTGCTTATAAATACGAAGAAATTGTATTTTTTATTAATTTTAATATTTTTAATGGTAATAACTGTAATAATATTAAAAAATAATCTGATATTTACAGGAATATACCTAATATTATGTACAATTTTTTTTATAATTAACTATTATTTTGAATTTCACTTTAATAAAATCCTGTCAAAAGAAAAAATAAGTGCAATAACTTCAATGAAATCATTTTTTTCAAGGATTTTTTCATTCGGAACGTTATTTATTTCCAGTTTACTATTAAGAAAAATTAGCGTTGTTAATTTATTTGTGATAAATGTTACAGTTGTTATTTTTGTGGTTATGTATTTAATTTTTAGAATTAATAAATCTATTCGAATCAAGGCGTAAAATAATACTGGTTATGAAAATGATAAATAATGTTGAAAGAATAAAAAAATTTAAAGAAGAAAAATTTTCTAAAATTTTTGACATTGAAAAGGCTATTTTTGATAGGATGCTAAAACTTTTGAGAAACATGCAGAATTGAAACTTAATGGCTCGTTATAGTATGTCAAGTGGATACAGATATATTTATCAAGAAACATTTAAAAATAGAGAAGAAGTATTGAAATTTTTAAAAGGAAAGGCTGAAAAATAAATTAATTAAATATAGGAGTTTAAAGAATGAAAAGTGTTATATCATTATGTTTTGAGATTTTTTTAATATTTATTGCTGTTGTATGTGCTATTCGTTACATTATTACCATGCCAAGCAAACAATATAAAATGGCATACCATATAAATGATGATTACATTATTCAGAAATATGGAATACTTGAAGGCGATAAAGTGGAATTATTGATGAATGATAAATTAGGATTAACGACAGAAAATAATGATAACTGTAAGTTTGTAGATAGATTCTCTGAATTATCTAATTATTATATTGGACATTTTGATGGGACAGATTTAAAGAAGAAAAGATGTTCAGGGTATTTTTATATAAAAAAAGACAATACTGATATTCGATTCAATGTTTCTGAGGAAGAAATAAAGGAAAAATTTGGAAATGTAAAATTTAATGAAACTCCAGATGAATTTATAAATAAATACGGCATAACAAATTAATATGGCTAAAACTATAGCAGAACAATATGAAAAAAGAAAAAATGAATTATCTATTGGAACAAGACAAAATATTGTAATTGATGCTAGAGGACAAGGAATCACTTATTCACAAGAACAAAAAATAATCCAGAAAATAATTGAAAAATCTAATGGAACAATAAAAAAATCAGATATAACAATATGGAAATAGAAAGGAAGAAAAAATGGAAGAATTATCAACAAAAGAATACAATGAACTATATAAAAAATATTTTAAAGAAATTTTTAATAAGCCTATGAAAGATTTTGGATATAAAAAGAAAGGAACAGGAAAATTTTTTAAATTAAATAAACTAGGATTATTTGAATATATAGGTTTTTTCAGATATTATCATGAATTAAGAGTAGAGTATGCAATAATACCGATATATAGTTATATAATGAAAAATTCTATAGGAAATGGTAGTGAGACAGAATTTGTAGATTTGGACGGAGAAGAAAAGATGGAAAAAGGGATGAAAAGTATTTTAGAAGAAATAAAAAACAAAATAATCCCTTGGTTTAAAAAATATGAAGATTTAGATGTTTTTTTTGAAGAAATAGTAGGAAATGATAAATTATATATAGGAGCAGAAATTTATAGATATTTATTTAGAGCGGCTACTTTTGCAAAGTTTAAAAAATATTCAAAAATACAGGAAAATATTGATAAAGTAAGAGAAGAATATAATAAATATTCAAAGAGATATGACTTTTATAACGATATATTAAAAGAAGCAGTTACATTAGAAGAAAAATTAAAAGAAGGAGAAGAAAGTGTAGAAAAATATATTGAGGCAATGGAGTATAAATCACTATTGGCCTGGAAAATGGAGAAATTATTGAAAAAATAGTGATAAAAAATAAAACTAAATTTTTAAATAATCGTTACTATAAAGAGATAACAGTAGTTTGGGAAATGATTTAGAAATATAATGAATGAACGTAGTATTTGGATTAAAAAATATAAAAAACTGTACAATTTTATGAAAAAATGGATTTAGTAATATTAATACTTGAAAAACGGAAAAAATAAATTATTTTCACAATTGATTTTATTACAATTTTTTGATAAAATATATAAGTACAATTTGATTTGATAAACAAATAAATTTATGATAAAATCAGTTTATGAAATAATCAAAAATTGATATGTTTCACTCAAATTTTTGGTTTGATTAAGTTTAGTGAAATTTAGATATATTTAGAAAAATTTTGGAGGTAAAATTAACATGAGTTTGTTAGAATTGAAAAACGTAAAATCTGAAGTAGAGGGGAAGGAAATCTTAAAAGGACTGAACTTGACTATAAACAAAGGAGAAGTTCACGTAATTATGGGACCTAATGGAGCTGGAAAATCTACACTTGCAAGTATTCTTGTGGGACATCCAAAACACGAATTAGTTGATGGAGAAATTATTTTGGATGGAGAGAATATTAATGAAGATGCTGTTGATGAAAGAGCTAAAAAAGGAATTTTCCTATCATTTCAATATCCTGAAGAAATACCGGGACTTACAGTAGAAGACTTTTTGAGAACAGCAAAAGAATCCGTTACTGGTGAAAAGCAGTATTTGATGCAATTTCACAATGAACTAGTAGAAAAAATGGAAAAACTTCACATTAATCCTGAATATGCAGATAGACATTTAAATGTCGGATTTTCTGGTGGAGAAAAGAAAAAGAATGAAATTTTACAAATGGCAGTTTTAGAGCCAAAATTGGCTATTCTGGATGAAACTGATTCTGGACTTGATATCGATGCAACAAAAGTTGTATTTGAAGGTGTTCAAAAGTTAAAAACTAAAGATACAGCTTTGCTTATAATTACTCACTACGACAAAGTACTTGACTATTTGAAACCTGATTTTGTTCATATTCTTATGGATGGAAAAATTGTTAAGACAGGTGGACAGGAATTAGTAGAAAGCATTGAAAAAGATGGTTATGCTAAAATGAAGGAAGAATTAGGATTATAATTAATACAGAATAGAAAGTGTGGGAATAATGGAAAATAGAAAAAAAACATATGTTGCAGACATTGAACGTGGTGTCTATGATATAAAAGACGAAGGACGTTATAAATATAAGGCTGAAAAGGGACTTACTCCTGAAATTATCAAAAAAATTTCAGAAAGAAAAAATGAGCCTGAGTGGATGAAAGAATTTAGATTAAAGGCATTAGAAGTTTACAATTCAAAACCTATGACTGACTGGGGTCCAGATTTATCAGATCTTGATGTAAATGATATTGTGCATTATTTGGAACCTGATTCGGCACCTATGAATGAAAACTGGGATGATGTACCGAGCTATATAAGAGATACATTTGACAGACTTGGAATTCCCGAGGCTGAAAAGCAGTCACTTGCAGGAGTAGGAGCACAATATGATTCAGAAGTAGTTTATCACAGCATTCATAAAGAATTGAAAGAACAAGGTGTAATATATACAGATATTGAAACTGCAATGGTAGAATATGAAGATATGCTAAAAGAATATTTTATGACATTAATTACAGTTAATGATCACAAATTTGCGGCATTACATGGAGCAGTATGGTCTGGAGGATCATTTATCTATGTTCCAAAAGGAGTAAAGGTAAATATGCCTTTACAATCATATTTTAGACTGAATGCACCTGAAGCAGGGCAATTTGAGCATACGCTTATTATTGTGGATGAAGGAGCTGATTTGCACTATATCGAGGGATGTTCTGCTCCAAAATATCAAAAAAATGCATTGCATGCAGGAGCGGTTGAATTATTTGTAAGAAAAGGGGCAAGATTAAGATATTCAACAATTGAGAATTGGTCAAGAAATATGTACAATCTTAATACAAAAAGAGCAATAGTGGAAGATGATGGAGTAGTTGAGTGGATTTCTGGATCATTTGGATCAAGAGTTTCGATGCTTTATCCAATGAGTATTCTAAAAGGTGATCGTTCAAGATGTGAATTTACAGGAGTTACATTTGCAGCAGCTGGACAATATTTGGATACAGGATGTAAAATTATTCATCAAGGAAAACAGACAAGTTCGACAGTTCATTCAAAGTCTATTTCAAAAAATGGAGGAACAGCTTTTTACAGAGGACTTTTAAAAGTATTGCCAGAAGCAACTGGAGCAAGATCAACTGTAGAATGTGAATCACTGATGCTAGATAATGAATCAACATCAGACACTATACCAATAATTGATATAAATAACGACAGCGTTGATATTGGACATGAAGCAAAAATCGGAAGAATAAGCGACGAAGCAATATTTTATCTTATGTCAAGAGGTATAAGCGAAGATGAAGCAAAGGCGATGATTGTAAGAGGATTTGTTGAGCCAATTTCTAAGGAGCTTCCGCTTGAATATGCTGTAGAGCTTAATAAAT
>ERZ773010.1842-NODE-1842-length-12845-cov-11.210946_pt1 | contig 12845 bp, 11 predicted proteins | sample MGYA00580842_ERZ773010 | MGnify/ENA primary metagenome ERZ773010 (study PRJEB29015, sample SAMEA2737982) | human oral metagenome | biome: human oral; feature: human-associated habitat; material: dental | place: China | collected 2107 ...
TAATTTTTTGAAAATAAAGTAGAAAAAAGATAACAAATAGATTATAATAAAATAAAAAATTAAGGAGATGGAATGATTAAAAGAAGAATTGCAATCTTATTTTTATTATTATTTTCACTGGGGTTTACAGCACAATACAAAACAGTAAAAGGAAAAAATGTGAAAATGTCACAGCAGGAAATGGATAGAAATGCAGCTGAGATAGTGGAACTTTTAAAATTTTTAGATATGGATGAAGTCAAGCAGGAAACAATAAAAGAAATAAAAGAAGATATGAAAAGAAAAACTGGAGCAGGAGAGAATTATCTTCAAAGCCGAGTTTTTGAAATAGTTAGAGATATAATGGGAATAATAATTGAAAATAGAGAAACGACAGTTACAGAAATAACTTTTTTATCAGGTAAAGAAGCAGATGTGGAAATTGAGATAAAAACACCGGAAGTATTAGATGAGAAAAGTGGTTTTCTTGAAAAAAATATAGAAAAAGCAGTCGATGAGGAATATATAAAAAAATATGGAGAAATGCCAAATTTTTCAAAAGTTAAAAATTCTTCGAAAAATGAGCAGAAGAAAATAATGGACAGGATAGATTCTATTGCAAAAGAAGTAATAAAAAATAACATAAGAAATAAAAGAGTTAATTATAATTTTTTACATGGTAAGTTAAAAGTAATAAAATCGAATGACGGATGGAAAGTTAAAGGATAAAAAATTAGAGAAAGGAGTAAATATATCGTAATTTATTTATACGATATATTTTGAAAAGAAAAATGGAAAAAATTATAGGAATAAATCCGGTTCTTGAGATTCTCAGATCGGATAAGAATATAGAAAAAATAGAAGTATATAAAGGAATAAAGAAAGATACAATAAAAGAAATATTAAATCTGGCAAGTAAAAGAAACATAAAAATATTTTATACAGACAGAAGAATTGAAAACTCCCAGGGAGTTACAGCTCTGGTGTCAGAATTTGATTATTATATGGATTTGTCTGATTTTTTAGGAAAAGTACTGGCAAAGGACAAATCGATAGTAGTAATTTTGGATCAGATACAGGATCCAAGAAATTTTGGAGCAATAATAAGAAGTGCTGAATGTTTTGGAGCTGATGGAATCGTAATTCAGGACAGGAACAATGTAAAGGTTACAGAAACTGTTGTAAAGTCATCTACTGGAGCAATAGAGCATGTTGACATTGTAAAAGTTACGAATATTTCAGATACAATTGACAGATTTAAAAAGTATGGATATAGAGTCTACGGAGCGGAAGCTGACGGAGAAAATTTCTATTATGAGGAGGACTATCCTGACAAAGTCTGCCTTGTTCTTGGAAGTGAAGGAAACGGAATGAGAAAGAAAGTTAAGGACCACTGTGACAAAATAGTAAAGATACACCTTAAAGGTCATATAAATTCCCTGAATGTATCAGTTGCAGGTGGAATAATACTGGCTGAAATGGCGAAGTAGGTGTAGATAGAAGTTTAAAAGATTTAATTAAATAACACAACAATCATTGAAAAATTAAAGCTGAAATGCTATACTGTATAGAAAATATACATATTTACTGAAAAATATAAAAATTAAGAGACAGTAATATATAAAGTGAAAGGAGAAAAGACTTTTAAAGTCGTGAATACAAATGGTAAAAGAATATAAACCGGAACAGATTGAAAAAAAGTGGCAGGAAAAATGGCAGGAAAAGAATGTTTTTAAAAGTGAAAATAAAGTAGAGGGAAAGCAGAACTACTACACTCTTGAAATGTTTGCTTATCCTTCAGGAAAGCTGCACGTGGGGCATTTAAGAAACTACGCTATAGGAGATGCCATTGCAAGATATAAGAAAATGAAGGGGTTTAATGTATTGCATCCATTTGGATGGGACAGTTTCGGACTTCCCGCTGAAAATGCCGCAATTGATAATGGGGCACATCCTGGGCAATGGACAAAAGCTAATATTGACAATATGAGAAGACAGCTTAAATTAATGGGGCTTTCATATGACTGGGACAGGGAAATAAGCACATACACTCCTGAATATTATAAATGGAATCAGCTGTTCTTTATAGAAATGTATAAAAAAGGGCTTGTTTACAAAAAAAGATCTTATGTAAACTGGTGTCCTGACTGTAATACAGTTTTAGCAAATGAACAGGTTGAAGACGGAAAATGCTGGAGACACAGTAAAACAGATGTAATCCAGAAAGAACTTTCACAATGGTATCTGAAAATAACTGACTATGCAGAAGAACTGCTTCAGGGACATGAAGAACTGAAGGGACACTGGCCGGATAAAGTTCTTGCGATGCAGAAAAACTGGATTGGAAAATCTATAGGAAGTGAAATAAATTTTGTACTTGATTACAAATTTGATAGCAATAGCAGAGATAAAGAAAGTAATCTGAACATAGGAAATGATGGAGAAGTTATAATTCCTGTATTTACAACAAGGGCAGATACCCTGTTTGGTGTAACTTATGCAGTAATTGCACCTGAGCATCCACTTGTTGAAGAAATTGTCTTAAAAGAAAATCCTTCATTAAAAGATGCTGTTGATAAAATGATAAACGAAGACAAAATAAACCGTACAGCAGAAGACAAGGAAAAAGAAGGAATGTTTACAGGACTTTATGTTATAAACCCTGTAAATAATGAAAAAGTACCTTTATGGATAGGAAACTATGTATTAATGGATTATGGGACAGGGGCAGTTATGGCGGTTCCTGCACATGATGAAAGAGACTTTTTCTTTGCAAAGAAATATAATCTTCCTATAAGAATAGTTATAAATCCAGTTGATAAAGACGGAAATCCTGAAAAGATAGTTGTCGAAGAAATGGAAGGGGCATACACTTTAAACGGAATTCTAGTTAATTCAGATGAATTTGACGAAACAAAAAATACAGAAGCAAAAATAAAAATAACGGAAAAACTTGAAAAAGAAGCAAAAGGAAAGAAAACTGTAAATTACAGACTTCACGACTGGCTAATAAGCAGACAGAGATACTGGGGAACTCCTATTCCTGTAATTTACGATGAAGATGGTAATATTTACTTGGAAGAAAAGGAAAACTTACCTGTAAAATTGCCGACTGATATTGAATTTAGCGGGAAAGGAAATCCGCTTGAAACTTCTGAGGAATTTAAAAATGTGATTCTGCCAAACGGTAAAAAAGGTAGAAGAGAAACTGATACAATGGATACTTTCGTTGATTCTTCATGGTACTATCTGAGATATCTGGATTCACATAATACTGAAAAACCTTTTGAAAAGGAAAATGCAGACAGCTGGACTCCTGTAGATCAATATATCGGTGGAATAGAACATGCGGTAATGCACCTTCTTTATGCGAGATTCTTCCATAAAGCATTGAGAGATATGGGACTTGTTGCAACAAATGAGCCGTTTAAGAGACTGCTTACACAAGGAATGGTTTTAGGGCCTTCATATTATTCACAGAATGAAAGAAAGTTCTATTTCCCTAAAGATGTTGAAATAAAGGATGGAAAAGCATTCTCTAAATCAACAGGAGAAGAACTTACTGTAAAAATTGAAAAAATGAGTAAGTCTAAAAATAATGGAGTAGATCCTGAAGAAATTGTAAAAGAATATGGAGCAGATCCGGCAAGAGTTTTTACATTATTTGCTGCACCGCCTGAAAAAGAACTTGAATGGAATGTAAATGGACTGGTAGGAGCTTACAGATTTATAAACAGACTATTCCTGATTATTTCCGATTCGTTTGAATTTGCTGATAAAAATGCTGGAAAAGAAAATAATTACGGAATTGACTTGAGCAAAAGAAGTGAAAAAGATGAAGAAATACAGAAAAAATTACATCAAACAGTTAAGAAGGTTACTGAAAGCATAGAGGATGACTTCCACTTTAATACTGCGATTGCGGCTGTTATGGAACTGCTGAATGACATGACTACTTACAAACAGGAAGTAATTGATAAAAATGATGTTTCTACAGAATCAAAAAAAATATGGAAGGAAGTACTGGACAAGGTTATACTTCTGCTTGCACCTTTTGCTCCTCACATTGCTGATGAACTGTGGGAAATTATAGGAAATACAACGTTTACTTTTGAGGAGGAATGGCCTACATTTGAGGAAGAACTGACAAAGGAACATAAAATGAATCTTGTTGTTCAGATAAATGGAAAAATCCGTGAGACAATACCGGCAAAAATTGGACTTACGAAAGAAGAATATGAAAAATTGGCTTTTGATTCGGAAAAGATAAAGAAAGCTGTAGAAGGAAAAGAAGTTGTAAAAGTAATTGTTGTGCCAAATAAATTGGTAAATATTGTGGTAAAAGGATAAAACAGATTTTTAAATAAAAGAAAGATTTTTGAAAAAACTGATTTAGAGGTGATTAAAATGCCTAAAATAGCAGTAACAGGAGTAACGGGAAATTTAGGTGGAATGGTTGCAAGATTATGTAAGAAAAATAAAATTGAAGTAAGAAATCTGGCTAGAAATGCTGAAAAAGCAGAAAAACTTGGATTTTCTAATGTTTTTAAATCCAGTTATGATAAATCAGAAGATACCGTGAAATCATTAGAGGGAATAGAAGTACTTTTTATGGTTTCTGGTTCTGAAAATCCCAATCGTATTCAGCAGCATAAAGATTTTATTGATGCAGCTAAGGTAGCAGGAGTTTCGCATGTTATTTATCTTTCATTTTACAATGCTTCAAAAAATTCTATATTTACATTGGGAAGAGACCACTATGCAACTGAAGAGTATATAAAAGAAAATGGATTTAAATATACATTTTTAAGAGATAATTTTTATGCAGATTTCTTTGTAGATTTGTGCAGGGAATATGGAGAAATAAAAGGACCGGCAGGAAATGGAAAAGTTTCTGCCGTAGTACGTTCAGATGTTTCAGAAGTGGCAGCTAAAATTTTAGAAAATCCGGGAAAATGGGAAAATCAGACTTTAAATATGACAGGGCCTGAAGAATTATCGATGGCTGAAATTGTAAAAGCTGTAAGTGAATATTTTGGAAAAGAAATTAAATATATTGAAGAAACAGTAGAGGAAGCTTATGAATCACGTAAAATCTGGAAAGCAGAGCAATGGGAATATGATTCGTGGGTCTCAACTTATACAGCAATTGCAGAAAATGAACAGTCAGGAATTTCCAATGATATTGAGAAAGTTCTAGGACGGAAAGCTACTTCATTGGCGGAATATTTGAAAAAGATAGTTTAATTAAATATTTTGAGATGTTTTAACGACAAAAAAGCCGACTTTTAAAAATCGGCTTTTTCTATTTCTTAATAATCCCCGTACTTTTCAAATATTCTCTCGCAACATCTTCTGCTTTTTCACCTTTCACAGAAACACGGTAATTCATCGATGACATTTCCTCATCAGAAATTTTACCGCTCAGTTTTTCCAAAATATTTTTCAGTTCAGGATACTTTTTCAGAGTTTCTTCCCTCATCATTGGAGAACCTTGATATGGTGGGAATAGATGCTTGTCATCCTTCAATACAACCATATTATATTGAGCGAGTTCAGCATCAGTAGAATAAGCATCAATCAGATTAATATCGCCACTTTGAACAGCAACATAACGAAGTTTTGGCTCAAATTCCTTAATATCTGGAATTTCAAAATTATACAGTTTTTTCAATCCAAGGTATCCGTCTTCCCTGTCATTGAATTCCCTTGTAAATCCGGCCTTTATCTTATCCTTCACTTTTACCAAATCAGAAATTGTCTTTAAATTATTCTCATCAGCAAATTTTTTACTTACTGCAATTGCATAAGTATTATTGTAGCTCATAGGCTTTAACATAATCATCTTAAATTTAGATTCCATACCTTTTTGAGCCTGTGCAAAAACATCGGCAGCATTGTTATTTACAGGAGTTTCATTCAGAAAAGTGAAAACTGCAGTTCCTGAAAATTCAGGATAGATATCAATATCGCCATTTTTCAAAGCATTGAATACAAATGAAGTTTTTCCAAGGCCAGGTTTCAGTTCAACTTCTAAATTGCTATTTTTTTCAATTAATATTTTATACATATTTATCAGTATTTCCGGTTCAGAACCAAGTTTTCCTGAAATTATCAGTTTGTCTTTTTTTGGAGTATTGAAACTGCTTATTGATCCAAAAATACAAACAAATGTAATTAAAACTAGGAAAATCAGTATTTTTCTGATACTCAGTTTTTCCAGCTGTTTAAAGACGAAATCAAATAAAATCGCAAGTAATGCGGCAGGAATAGCCCCTAATAAAATTAAATAGTTATTATTTCTATCTAAACCAAGTAAAATCAGCTTTCCAAGTCCTCCGGCCCCAACAAGGGAAGCCAGTGTGGCAGTCCCAATAATTAAAACCGCTGCTGTTCTGACTCCCGTCATTATGACAGGCATTGCAAGGGGAAGCTGAACTTTTGTCAGTTGCTGAAATTTATTCATTCCTAAAGCTCTTGAAGTTACCATGTACATTGGATCGACGCCAGTAATACCAGTGTAAGTGTTATGTAAAATTGGCAGCAGTGCATAAAGTATTAATGCGATTATTGCAGGTTTTCTCCCAATTCCAACTAAAGGAATTAAAAGAGCTAAAATTGCCAATGACGGTATAGTCTGAATAACACCGTTAATTGCAATAACAATATTTGCAAGCTTTTTGTGGTAGCTTAAATAAATTCCAAGAGGAATGGCGATAATTAGAGCAATTATTAGTGCAATAAAGGAAATCTGGATATGCTCTGTAATTCCACTTAAAAGCTCACTTTTTCTTTCTGAAAGGGTTAAAATTAATTTATTCATGGGTTTCACCTTCTTTCTTTTTGATAGCTATAAATTTTTTCACAAAATCATTTTTAGGATTTGAGATTATTTCCTGTTTTGTTCCAGACTGAATTAATTCTCCGTCCTGAATAATACAAATTTTATCCCCTAATAAAAATGCTTCCTCAATATCGTGAGTTACAAAAACGATTGTTTTATGAATTTGTTTCTGAAGCTTTTTCACATCTTCCTGTAAACTTGCACGAGTAATGGGATCTAATGCACTAAAAGGCTCATCCATAAGGATGATTTTAGGATCAGCGGCCAGAGCTCTTGCAATTCCAACTCTTTGTGCCTCACCACCAGATAATTCAGAAGGCTTTCTTTTTCGATATTTTTTAGGTTCAAGTCCAACCATATTTAACAATTCATCAATTCTTGCATTAATTTTTTCTTTTTTCCATTTTTTCAGTTCAGGTACAATTGCAATATTTTCTTCAACATTCATGTGTGGGAACAGAGCAACCTGCTGCAAAGCGTATCCAATATCCCAACGCATTTTATGAATATTGTATTCTTTTACATTTTTTCCGTTAATTTTCACTTCGCCAGTCGTATTGTCCTCCAGACGGTTTATCATTTTCAGAAGAGTAGTTTTTCCACTACCAGACGGTCCAATGAAAACTGTTATTTCAGATTCATTTATAGTTAAGTTTATATTTTTTAATCCTACATTTCCACATGGATAAGTCATTCCGACATTAATAAATTCTATCATTTATTTACCTCCAATTAGATACTGAATAATCTTTTTGTATTTTATTCAATTCTTTTTATTGTTTCTTGCTAAATTCTTGTTCAGCCTTTTCAAGATTGTGCAGAACATTTTCTAAAGTCTTCTCAAAAGCTAATCTTTCATCTTCTGAAATACCTTCAAAAGAAATTTTAGTCATTTTTTCAGAAATTTCATCATATTCATTTTTTAAAGAATTTGCATAATCTGTCAAAAAAAGTAAACATTTCCGCTTATCTTTAGGGCAACCTTTTCGGGTCAATAAGTTTTTTTCTTCCATCCTTTTAAGCATTGTTGTGAGTGAACTCATAGCTAGTCCGGATTTTTTAGACAATTCCTGATTACTGATTCCGTCATTTTCCCAAAGCACATGTAAAATTCGACCTTGTTCCCCATTAAATGCCGTTATATTTTTCTGTGCCAGAAATTTATTTAAAAGTCTCGTATTTATCTGTTTTATCCTGCCTATATAAAATCCTGAGTTTGATTTCATAATATTCTCTCCTTTACAAAATTACTGCTATATGATAATATATTTCTATAAAAATATTACTATATCGTAAGTTTATATTACCATATAGTAATAAAAAAGTCAATTAAATTAGTAAGTTAAAATTAACAAATCAGAACGATGCTAATAAAAAATGAAATTTCTCAATAAATATGATAGAATAGGATAAAAGATTTTAATCAAAACAGAATTTGAAGGATAAAAATGGAAAATAAAAAAGTAATAGTTGGAATGAGCGGTGGGATAGACAGTTCAGTAGCGGCGTTACTGTTACAGCAGCAGGGATATGAAGTGATAGGAGTTACATTGAAACATTTGCCGAATGAATTGTCGGAAAATCCCGGTAAGACATGCTGTTCATTGGATGACATATCTGATGCAAGATATACATGCTATAATCTGGGGATTCCCCATTATGTTATAAATGTTGTAGATGAATTTAAAAAAGAAGTAATGGAATATTTTGTAAAAATGTACAATGAAGGGAAAACTCCTTCACCTTGTGTAATCTGTGATGAAAAGGTGAAAATAAGGAAACTGGTGGAATTTGCAGATAAGATGGAAATAAAATATATTGCGACAGGTCATTACTCGAAAAAGAGTATAAACGGACTTCTTATGTGGGATAAGGAAAACAGGAAGGATCAGTCATATATGCTTTATAGGCTTAATAAGAATATTGTTGAGAGATTTCTGTTTCCGTTATCAGAGTATGAAAAACCGCAGGTAAGGGAAATAGCGCGGCAACATGGTATCCATACCCATGATAAACCTGACAGTCAAGGAATCTGTTTTGCACCGGATGGCTACATTCCTTATTTACAGAAAGTTCTTGGCAATGATGTTCAAAAGGGAAATTATGTGGATAAAGAAGGAAATATAATAGGTCAGCACATGGGATATCAGTTTTATACTATCGGACAGCGGCGTGGACTGGGACTTAATTTGGGAAAGCCTTTTTTTGTTTCGGAAATACGGCCTGAAACTAATGAAATTGTTGTGGGGGATTTTGAAGAGCTGTTAATAGACGAGATTGAAGTGATTAATTACAAGCTGTATTATGAATTGGAAGAGTTACTGGATAAGGAAATTATCGCAAGACCAAGATTTTCCTCTAAAGGACTGAAGGGAAAATTGATTTTAAAAGATAGCTCACTGCATTTTAGATTTAATGAAAAAACGCATGAAAACTCGGAAGGTCAGCATATCGTATTTTATTTGAATGATGAATTAATTGGAGGCGGAGAAATAAAAACGAGAAAATAAAAGGGGAAGAAATCGTTAAATATATAAAAGAAATAAATAATAATATATTTATTTTAAATTTTACTAATGAACCTTAAAGTGATAAAATATAAAAGTTGAAATCAAAAAATATAGGAAAGTATGGAGGTAAAACAAATGGATTTTATGAAATATGCTTATTTTAAAAATGAAATTACTGAATTTGAAAAAGCTACAGTAAGCATAGCAACACACAGTTTACAATATGGAACAACTTGTTTTGGAGGAGTAAGGGGATATTACAGAAATGGAAAGGTGTCTATATTCAGGCTTGAAGATCACTATATTAGATTGATTAATGCCTCTAAAATGCTGGGGTTTGAATTTTATATAAGCTGGGATGAGTTTAAAAATATTGTAACGGAACTGGTTAAGAAAAATGAAATTAAGGAAGATTTCTACATGAGACCTTTTATATTCTGCAGTGAGCCAAGAATATCGCCTAAAAAGGCAGGACTTACTTTTGAGCTGGCAATCTACATGCTTCCTCTTGCAGATTATGTAAATACGGACAATGGTGGAATGAGATTTATGAGTTCAACTTATAGAAAATACAATGATGCAGCAATTCCTACAAAGGCAAAAGCAGGAGGATCTTATATTAACTCATTCCTTGCAACAAGTGATGCACAGAGAAATGGATATGATGAAGCGCTTATGTTTGATGATGCAGGAAATGTAGTAGAAGCTTCGGTTGCAAATCTTATATTAATTTACAGGGATAAGGTAATTATACCTGATACAGGTTCTGCGGCCCTTGAAGGAATTACTGTAAGGTCAATGCTGGAGATTCTTGAATATAACGGATATGATATTCAGAGGGGAAAAATTGACAGATCGATGGTGTTTACAGCTGACGAATTACTTGTGACAGGAACTGCAATGAAAATAGTATATGCAGAATCATTGGACGGAAGACCTATAGGGCAGCTTGACTATTCAGCGAAAGCATTGCCTGGAAAATTTTATAAATTACTTAAATCAGAATTTGAAAAAATAATTTCTGGAGAACATGAACTTTCTAAAAAATGGTTATTTGAAATTAAGTAGAATAACAGGCAAAATTTTTTGTAAGTTTTTATTTCATAGAAAACAGAGGATAAAATGAAATAAAAATATTGAAATAGATAATTATTAATTTTGGGGAGATTTAAAATAAAGGCTTGAAAAAAAATTCAAAAAAAACATTTTTTTTTGAAAAAATTCTTGACAATGAAAAAAATATATGGTATAACTATGTTGTCTAAGAGAGACGCCCCATCTCTACATTTAGACTTCTTTCATACAAGAAACGAGCACACGGCTCGTTTTTTATTTTTATAGCAATAAAATATATAAACTATATCAAAAATAATTTAATATAGAACTTAGAAATTAAGATATTGTTATTTAAACAATGTTTCTAGATTTGATTTTAAATACATTTCATTATATAATTGATATGGAAAAGATAGTAAAAAAAGAAAATGAAAAAATTTCAGATAACAAATTAATATTGAAGGAGAGTTTATGAAAACTGAAATAGCAGTTATAGGCGGAGGAGCTTCAGGAATGATGGCGGCAATTACTGCGAGGAAATTCGGGAAAGAAGTCGTAATACTGGAAAGAAAGGACAGAATACTGAAAAAAGTTCTGATTACAGGAAATGGTAGATGTAATATAACAAATGTGAATGCAAATATATCCAATTATTTTGGAAAAAATATTTCTTCTGTGGAAAATATATTGAACAGCTTTAATCCACAAGATACAATGGATTTTTTTAATGGACTGGGAATTGTATGCAATGAGGAAAACAGGGGAAAGGTTTATCCGTTAAGCGGACAGGCGTCTTCAGTTGTGGATGCGTTAAGATTTGAGGCTGAAAGACTGGGAATAAAAATAGAGACAGAATTCTACGTGAGAAAGATTGAAAAGGATGGATTTAAATTTAAGATTTATTCGGAAGACAGAAAAAAAATAGAAGCAGGCAGAGTTATTCTTGCGGCAGGAGGACAGTCATATCCGGAACTTGGTTCGAACGGTTCGGGATTTGAACTGGCAAAGGAACTGGGGCATAGTGTGACAAGGCTAAGCCCATCCATTGTACAGCTGAAAACAGAAAAGAATCAGGTAAAGGGGCTTCAGGGAATAAAAACAGATGTAGCGGTTACAGCATACGGAGATAATAAAAAAATATGTACATATGACGGAGAGCTTCTTTTTACTGATTATGGAATTTCAGGGAATGTAGTATTCAATATTTCATTTGTTATGCCTTTGTATAAAAATGTTGAATTTGAAATTGATTTTATGGAAAAATTTGACTATAATGAATTGTATGAAATGCTGAAAGAAAGAAAAAAGACAATGTCACATCTGACCATGGAAAACTATTTTAATGGAATGATAAATAAAAAATTAGGTCAGTTTCTTTCAAAAGTATCAGGAATTGAAAAACTTTCAAAACCTGTAAAAGATTTAAATGACAGTGAAATAAGGAAACTTTGCACAGTGTTGAAAAAATACAGGATAAAAATACTGGACACAACAGGATTTAAAAATGCACAGGTAACAGCAGGAGGAGTTTCGCTTAATGAAGTAAATACTGAAACTCTGGAATCCAGAATAGTAAAGGGGCTTTATTTCTCAGGAGAAGTTCTTGATGTCTACGGGGAATGTGGAGGATTTAACTTGCAGTGGGCATGGGCTTCAGGATACATTGCTGGAAAAAATGCGGCGAAATAAATTAATAATCAAGAGGGGAATATGTTAAGAATAAATAATATAAAAATGCCCATAAATCATAATAACGGTGATCTTAAAAAATCAGTAATAAAGATGCTGGGCATAAGTGAAAGTCAGCTGAAAAGCTTTGAGATAACAGGGCAGGCAATAGATGCCAGAAATAAAAACAATATAATATATGTTTATGCAGTGGATATTGAACTGGATGATGAAGAAAGATATAAAAATCTTCCTAATATAAGGGAAATTGAAAAAATGGAGTACATTTCTGAGAAAATGGAACTTGGAAACAGGAAACGTCCAGTAGTAGTAGGTAGCGGGCCTTCAGGGCTGTTTGCAGCCCTTGTACTTGCCGAAGCAGGATTAAAGCCTATAATACTTGAACAGGGAAAAAATGTAGATGAAAGACAGAAGGATGTATACAGTTTCTTTAAAAATGGAAAATTTAATAAGTATTCCAATGTCCAGTTTGGAGAAGGTGGAGCCGGAACTTTTTCTGACGGTAAACTGACAACAAATACAAACAATTTCCGTATGCAGAAAATATACTCGGAACTTATACTGGCAGGAGCTGAAAAAAGGATAGCCTACATGTCTAAGCCTCATGTGGGAACTGATAAATTAATCGGAATAATGAAAAATATAAGAAAAAAGATTGAAAGTCTTGGCGGAGAATATAGATTTCAGAATAAACTTATATCGATAGAATATGAAAATAATAAAATCTCAAAGGCAATAGTGGAAATAATATCAGATGATGATTCTGA
>ERZ773010.1852-NODE-1852-length-12824-cov-10.103297_pt1 | contig 12824 bp, 11 predicted proteins | sample MGYA00580842_ERZ773010 | MGnify/ENA primary metagenome ERZ773010 (study PRJEB29015, sample SAMEA2737982) | human oral metagenome | biome: human oral; feature: human-associated habitat; material: dental | place: China | collected 2107 ...
GCTTATAGAAAGCTTATAGGAAGCTTATACGAATCTTGGACGATTGGTATAGAAATGCTATATAGATTGTTTATTTTCAATGGGTTATGAATTGTTAAAATTGTATAAAACATTTTGTCGTTTTTATACTTAGGAGTTATTTTATTATCTTTGCGCCAAAAGTTATTTTTTTTCTTATGACAACCTCAGAATTAACTATTGATGAGTGGTATATGCGTAGGTGCATTCAGTTGGCTTATAATGGCTTAGGAAATACCTATCCGAACCCTATGGTGGGTAGCGTTATCGTATACGAAGGGCGTATCATAGGGGAGGGGTGGCACCAGAAAGCGGGTGAGGCACACGCTGAGGTACGGGCGATTAGCTCGGTGAAAGATAAGAGTCTGCTACCGGAAAGTACGATTTACGTGAGTTTAGAGCCCTGTTGCCATTTTGGGAAAACGCCTCCGTGTGCTGACCTTATCATTGCTCACAAGATAGGGCGGGTGGTGATTGGCACTACCGACCCTTTTGCGAAAGTGCACGGCAAGGGGATTGAAAAACTGCGCAATGCAGGGTGTGAGGTGACAGTGGGGGTGTGTGAGGCTGAATGTAGGGAACTGAACAAGCGGTTTTTTACTTTTCACGAAAAACATCGCCCTTATATTATCCTAAAATGGGCTGAAACGCGCGATGGGTTTATTGCTCCCCTGCATAAAGAGGAGGTTGCTCCGCACTGGATTAGCGACGTTTATGCGCGCCAGACAGCGCACCAAATGCGCACTGAGGAACAGGGTATTGTGGTGGGAGTAGGAACGGTATTGGCGGATAATCCTTCGTTGGATAGCCGTAGCTGGTATGGACGCAACCCTGTGAGGATAATAATTGACCCAAAGTTACGTAGTCCGAAGGAATTTGCGGTATGGAACGACCGTACGACTACTTTGTTTTTTACTGAAGAGACGTCTGTTCCGGAGATGATACACACTGATTTTTTTACGATAGATTTTAAGCATAAACCGTTGGAACAAATTTGTGCTAAACTGTATGAAATGAATTTGCAAAGTGTGATTGTGGAAGGAGGGGCTTATACATTACAACAGTTTATCGACGAAGGGTTATGGGACGAAGCGGTTGTATTTACGGGGGATATTTGCTTTGGAGAAGGGGTGAAAGCGCCTATTCTTAAGTAAAAGGTAAAAGGTAAAAGGTAAAAAGTGCGAGCCGCACAGGCGTAAAAGGAAAGGTAAAGTCAGTGAGGGTTCACAGTTGGGTATGTGAGTAAAAGGTAAAAAGAGATAGAAATTGCCGGAGTTACTAAAAAACGGTGAAAGAAGGCTTGGGGTATACCGAATAAATGTTAAAAAGAGGTTGTTTTTAGGAGGAAAAGTGCTTTATGGCAAGATTTTTGATAGTAGAATTAGTATAAATATGATGTAAACAAGTGTGTCTTGCAGTGTTTTAGCACAATAGTTATTTTATAAGGAGTGTAACACAACACATATATTAAAAGTAGCGTATAAGTCTTTGGTTTGGAAAGACTCGCACGGATTCTAGAAAGTACGAGCATTACTAACATAGATAATCTTCAAAATAATTATATACAATGAAAAGAGTTATTTTATTACTTTCGACAGTTGGCTTATTCACAGCTTGTGATAAAGGCGACGATTTACCACCTTCAGATCCTATCTATTTTGCAGATAAGATAGTGGAGACGACCCTACCTGTACAAGGTACCCAAACACAAACTACTGAAAATCTTTTTGAGTATGTACAAAATGTATTAGGATTGGTACGCAAACACACAATAAAAGTGACAGATGGCACCGGCAGAACTGTGGAAAAAGTGTACGAGACTTCGTATGACGGGACTTTTCCTATCAAAACGGTTTATACAGAAGGCAATGTGAAAAAAGAGGAAGTTGTGTATGACAAGTATAGCAGTGAAAGAGGACGCTTGCTTAAGAAAACAACTACTGTGGTAGGCAAAGAGAGTTTGCCAACCGTAGATGAGTATGAGTATGATGGTGGCAGGTTAAAAAAACATACTAAAAGTGAAAAGTTATCGGCTAATGTAACTAAGTATACAGTGGTAGTCTACAATCGTGAAGTACTCAATGAGATAAAGGCTGTAACAAGCGAATACACCGAAACGAGTGGAGTGAAGAGTACCGCTACCACTACTGCTACAGATACTTATGTGTTGAACTACAACGAAACGGTAAGAGAACACACTCACACGGCAGGTAATAAAACTTCGGTAACAACCTACCAGTATGATGGTAGGACTAACCCTTGGTTTTTGCATTTGTCTTATAGAGCTACTCACCCCGAAGTGTTCTTAGATGAGCAATACGCTAGAAATAACATTACCAAGAAAACGGTAAAGGATTCTGATGCAACAGGACGCAGTTACGAGCAAGAAACCGCTTACAGTTACTTTAAAACCGAATACCCTCTTAAAGCTACTGTAAAGGAAAACGGTAAAGAAGTAAAAACAATAGAATTCACATATTAGTTAGAGACTTTTACATTGTATTTGTGTTTGAAATTTCTTTCAGAAAAAGCTCCTATAAGAGGAGCTTTTTTCTTATTTAAGCCGTAGATCGCAACACGATAGGCAGTGTGAGCCACACAGGCAAGTGTGAGCCACACAGGCAAGTGCGAGCCACACAGGCAAGTGCGAGCCGCACGGGCGATTGTAACACGATAGGCAGTTTATGACTTTGAGTTTTGAGAAACTCGGGAAAATCTTTCTGCTTGGTGAGTTCGTAACTTTATACCATTTGTTTTTCGGGAGCAAAGGTACAGTAGAGGGGAAAGGGATTTGCATTGGACAAGTTCAATAAAACATAGACCATAGTTTTTAGGGTATAGGGATATTTAGCAAAAGCTTGTCGTGCAAGGGTATATTATTTACTAATTATTACTATCTTTGGCGCAAAAATATAATAAAATAATTCATATGAAAGCAGTTATATGTATAGCTTTGGTTTGTAGTCAATGCGTAGTGGCACAGCACACTACCTCAAAGTATCTTTTAGATAAAGATACTAAAGCCCCTTTACGAGCAGCTACAATTCATAATGCCAACGACTACACCATTACTAATGACGATGGGCTTTTTGTATTCTATTCTGCTAATGATAGTATTACTATCAAAATGTTAGGCTATGAAACATTAAAAACTACTTTCAAAGCGCTGAGTCGTACAAAAGACACCTTGTACCTTACCCCAAAACCTTTTCAGTTAGACGAAGTAACTCTTTCCAACAAAAACATACTACAAGAAGCCTATAATCACGCTACTACCAATTATCCTATGGAACCTTTTGCCGAAGATTTCTTTTTGCGTTGTGTGCTCAAGCGCAATGGTGAACTCTTGAAAATAGAAGATTTCAGTGGGCGTATCAAGCGCGATAAATTATTAGGAGTCAAGAAAAATTTTACCTTTCAATTGCTAAATATGCGTAAATTTGGTATAGAAAAGAAAGGTATGCGAGCAGACGATTTTGATATCCCTTCCTTAAATGATGTTTTTCAATGGTGGAGCAATATTCTATTTTTAGATTCAAAGGAGTACCGTTTTTCAGGACTTAAAGTTATAGATGAAACACATCAACAGGTAATTCACACTCCTAAAAATGAAGAAGATGATAAAAGTAGTATAGGTCATTTCATTATCAATACCGATGATTATGCCGTCAAAGAGCGTATTCATAAAATCAATCCTAAAATAATTCATAAAATACCCTATACTAAAAAACCATTCATCAAATACAGAACTATTGATTATTTTTATAAGGAAAAATGTGAGAAAGATGCTAAAAAAGGCAAGTATTTTATAGCCAATGCCATAGTTAACGCAAAAGTAGAAGGATATGTAGGCGAAGAAAGAATAGTATACGATGTAAGTTTCGAGCTCATTGTTACTCACCCTTTTTCAGATCTTAGTACTTTTAAAGCCAATGTAAATGGTAAAAAAGAACTCTTTAAATTAGAGGTGCCTTATAACAAAGAATTTTGGGAGACTCAAAACCAACTCCCCCTTACCAATGAAATGCGGAACTTTATCAATAAAACTCATAACCAAAAAGAATACCGTGTGATATCTAATTTTTAAAGGTATATTATTTACTAATTATTACTATCTTTGGCGCAAAAATATAACAATATGAAAACACTATTCCTTATCCTATTATTCACAGCCACAGCCTTGCCCGCCCAAGTAGCCGAACTCACCCTGCTTGATACCTCTACAAAACAGCCTATCCCCAACGTTGAAGCCTATTACACACGCTCTCTCAACGGCACTATTACCAATGAGGAAGGTAAGTTACGCATTACTGTAGAAAATGATACGCTTACCTTAAGCCATATAGGATATGAAACTAAAAAGATTTTTACAAATAAGACTTTTACTAAAGCAACCCTTTATCTCAATCCTCAGGAAATACAACTTGACGAAGTAGTACTGTATAATTTTGATTTGAAGAAGAAAGTAAAGTATGTTTTAGATAATTACTTTAAGCTGTATGATACTAAGGCTAAGATATTAGAGTGTACTTATCGTGAGAAATTAATAAGAAATGATACCCTAACACGTCTTTATCAAGTGCAGTTAGATTGGTGGAGTAAAAACTATGTCTTTCATTTTAATAAAAAGTTGAATGAAAACATACAAATACATCTTAAAAGCACTGACTACTCTAAAATGTTAAGCGAAGAAGAAATTGTCGCTCGTTCTGTCTATTTGGAGCGAGCCCCAATGTTTATGTATCTTTTTCTGAATACTTATTTATCTCTCATAAATCAATTTGGTAAAAATATTGAAATTAAAAAAGTAGAGAAAAATAAAGAGATTACTAAAGTAACTTTTAACGCTGATATTGAAGTTAACAAAAACTGGTACATAAAACTTGAAAACTCAGTGATTGTGTTTGACAATACTACCAATGCTGTGAGAAAAGTTATTTTTAACGACATACATCGAGGTACGAAGGATAAAGTTTCTGAGAAAACTAATAAGCCTTATAAGTCTATTACAGATAATTATCGTTTGGAACTCACTTTAACTGACTATAAAGGCAAACTACTATTTAGTTCTTATTATGTAAGACTCATAGGAGCTGTTGAATATAAAGGGAAAAGAGATAAACTCTTTTTTGAACATAGTTTTTTGCGTACAGGAGTACAGAACAAACATATTAAAAAGGAAGATAGAATAGATATTCAAAAGTCTTTCCACGAATACATTACCCCTCACAAACAAGGTGAAGCCAAGTTTTTACTTACCAAAGAAGAACAAGATTTTATAAACCAATAACCATAATATCTAAACATTTAATATAAGAAACTTATGAAACTAAAACTACGTATAACAACAATTTTACTACTAATCACTTTTCAATTTCTTGCTGCACAACAGAAGATTATAAATGTTTTGGATAACACAACCAAACAGCCTATTAGCAATGTGCATCTATATCTGCCTAATCTTGAAAAAGGAACAATTACTAATGAAGAGGGGAAAGCAAAAATAGATTTTAGCATACAAGATAGCTTAATTGTGAGTTGTGTAGGTTATGCGACAAAGAAATTAGTTATAAATAAAGACACTTCTCTTAGCACTCTGTATTTAACTCCTGAAGAAATTGTGCTTGATGAGGTAGTTATTTATAATTTTGACTTAAAAAAACAAGTAGGATACGTGTTAGATAATTATAGAAAGCTCTATGAAACTAATGCTAAAACATTAGAATGTACTTATAGAGAAAAGTTTATAAGAAATGATACTCTTACACGGCTTTATCAAGTACAGTTAAATTGGTACTTCAAACAATATTTATTTATCCCACAAGAAACATTAGATAAACAGTTGGCTGTTGCACTTAAAAATACTGATTATTCACATATTAAAAAAGGAACAACTAAAACGCAAGGAGCTTTTTTAGATCCTAAAAACCTATTTCAATATCTTTATCCTAACAGCTATTTATCTTTCATAAAGTATTATGGGGAGAATATTGAAATTAAAAAGGTTGAAAAAGACACTGAGCATACCAAGGTAACTTTTAATGCAGATATTGTTATCAAAAAAGAGCTCAGTCTTAAATTAACTAATTCGGTTATTTATTTTGATAATCATACTAATGCAGTGAAACGCATTATCTTTAATGACACCAAGCGTTCTGTAAGTGAAAATGTTTCAAAGGAAAGTAAAATTCCCTTTAAATCTATCTCAGATAATTTTTCCTTAGATATTACTTTCAGTAATTATAAGAACAAACTATTGTTTAGCAGTCTTTATGTAAAAGCTAAAGGAGGTATTGAATATAATAATAAAAGAGATAATCTTCAAACAGAGCAATCTTTCTTGCGAACAGGCATAACAAAAGGACAAATAAAAAAGAATGACAGAATAGACGTAGAAAAACCTTTCTTTGAATACATTACCCCTCACAAACAAGGTGAAGCCAAGTTTTTACTTACTAAAGAAGAACAAGATTTTATAAACCAATAACCCTTATGTCCACTACCGAGAAGTCTCCAGAGTTTTATAAGCATTATCCTGCGTTGTTTCACGCTTATTTTCCTAGTGTAAGTGCTGAAACCTTACATTTGCTCTGCAAAGCGGGCTATGCCTACTATAATGCGGTACTTTGTTTAGACGTCTTAGTAGATGAGGGCGATACCAAAGCATTGGTGGAAATGCTTGCCTTGCAAGAGGAAACAATTAAAATTCTCACGAGTATTTACGGTCATAAATCGCCTTTTTGGGTTCTATGACAACAGCATAAAGTAGAGTACTTTAAGGCTATACATACCGAAAAACACCTGCTTACTAGACCTGAGGCATAGTTTGAACAATACAGTAACTTAGCTGATGATAAGTCGGCTTTTGGCAAAATAGCTATAGATAGCCTTTGGATACAAAGCAACACTTTAACAGAATAGACAATTTGCAGATGAAATACTTTGCGGTTTTTTTGTTAAAAAACCACTTTTACCTGCATTTTGTTCAAAAAAAATCAGCCTTTTTTACCCGTCTGATATTCAGTTTTCTAACGCCTTTCCTTCGCCTTAGCTTCGGTTTAGATTCGCCTTAGGTTCGTCTTACCTTCGGTTAAAATAGCTAAAAAGTAAAATATAAAAATAAAGACAATATATTGACTATTATATATTTATAGTTTTTAAAAAGATTTAAGATACTCAGCTCTTATAACTGAAAAAAACGCAAGCATTTAACAAGTATTAACATTTTTATTAATGGATAGATTTGTCAGTGTACTATTTGCTGAATTTGCCAATTCACTAATTATTTACTACTTTTGCCGAAAATTACGTTGTAACTTATTATATGAAACATAGATTCCCCATATTGCTCACTATATTCATCGCCTTACTGCTGTGGCAGTGCGCCCGTCGTGGTTCGCCCACAGGAGGTCCCAAAGATACTACTGCACCTGTGCTTTTGCAGTCGGTGCCAAGGTCAGGAGCAATGAAGTTCCACGGCAAGAAAATACGTTTGCAGTTCGATGAGTTTGTGGTTACCAAAGACGTGCGCAAACAGCTTATCATCTCCCCCCCGATGAAAACCTTCCCTACTATTTCGCCTACTTCAGCTTCGAAATGGTTGGAAATAAACATTATCGATACCCTAAAACCCAATACTACCTACGTGCTGAACTTCGGTAATAGTATTCAGGATTACAACGAAGGCAATCCTTTGTCCGATTTTAAATACGTGTTTTCCACTGGCGATGCGCTCGATTCGCTTTGGTATGAAGGTGATATTGCCGATGCCATTGCCCCTAAACCCGATAACTTTGTAACGGTGATGCTCTACCCTTATAATGAGCAGTATAACGATTCGCTCGTGTACAAAACGCAACCTACTTACGTCACCAATACGCTCGATAGTCTCGATAGCTTTGTGCTCGAATACCTTAAAGAAGGCAAATACAAGCTCATTGCGCTGAAAGAGAAGAGTGCGAACTATCTGTTCAATCCCAAAGACGACAAAATTGCTTTTATGGAAGAACCTATCACCGTCGCCTATTTAAAGGGGAATCCACAGGGTTTCTACCCCAAATTGCGTTTGTTTAAAGAAGTACCCCCTTATAAAGCACACCGCCCTACACAAGTGGCGGGCAACCACATACAGTTTGGCTTCGAAGGTAAAACCGATAGTGTAAGCATCAAGCCCATATCACCGGTGAGTAAAGATTTTAAGTATATCGTCTCCAAAGACCCTAAGAAAGATACGCTTAACCTGTGGTATAGCCCTAAACAGAAGGATTCTTTGGTATTTACAGTAGCAAAACAGAAAAAAATTGATACGTTTAAAGTCCGTATAAAGGAAATGAAAAACGACAGTTTGCAGATAGAGAACCTTTTTTCAGGTGATTTGCCGATGTACAAAGACTTTGGTTTTAGGAGTAATATCCCCATAGTAAAGACCGATAGCACTAAGCTAAAAGTGTTTGCAGGCAAAGATTCTACGGCAGTAGCTGTTCCGTTTAAAACACAATTAGCCCCTAATCGCTTGGAATACTATGTGCTATTCGATAAAAAGAACGACGAGACCTACCGCATAGAAGCACTCCCTAATGCGCTCACCGACTTTTTTGGACATACGAACGATACGCTAAAGGTAAACCTACATACCAAAAAACTCGAAGAAGTAGCCATCTTTAAGTTGCACCTCAACACCGATGAGAAGACCCTGCAATACCCTGTTATTTTGCAACTCACCAACGAAAAAGCTACCGAGGTAGTGAGAGAGCTTTATGTTGAAAAACCACAAGAGCAATACGTGTTCGAGAACGTAAACCCCAGTAAGTTCCGCTTACGGCTAATAGAGGACAAGAACGCTAACCGAGAGTGGGACACAGGTAGTTTCCTTGAACAACGCCAGCCCGAGCGAGTCTGGTATTTTCCGCAACTCATAGAGCTCCGTGCCAACTGGGAAGTAGAAGAAACGTGGCGAATTGATAATTAGCATTTGCTATGTAGATAAAAATTATTATCTTTGCCCGAAAATAATACACACAGAATTATGACAACTGAACTCATACAATTATACGATACCGTAAGTGAAAAAATAGGTAAGGAAGGAGCTGCAGCATTAGCCAGTTATCTTTCTAAATTTACTGATGAACGCGTAAAGGCAAATATTGATAACTTAGTAACTAAAACAGAATTTCATAAAGAAATAGCAGAAATAAGAATGGATATAGCCGAATTGCGTTCAGAACTCAAGCAAGATATTGCAGAGCTACGCTCTGAATACAAACAAGATATCGCCGAATTGCGTACTGAGATTGTAGCATTAAGAGCAGATTTACAAAATGAAATGAAAGACGGTTTTGCTAAGATGAATCGTATCTTTATACAATGGCTTATAGGATTCTTTACTTCATTAGTAATTCTGATATTAACACTTTATTTTAATAGGTAATAATGATAAATATTATAAAAAAAGCCTCATTGCTGTGCAATGAGGCTTTTTAGTGAGCGTTACTGAGATTAGGGGATAAGAAAGGAAAAGATTCAGAGCTTTTACTTGTTAAAAAATAGAATACTATCAGAAGAGAATTGTGATTAACTGCTTAATTATAAAGTATTTTATTTGTTTCTAATATATTTTTCGTAAAAAAACTATTAAAAAATTTGCAGATTAGAAAAATAGCAGTACCTTTGCACCGCAAAAATGAAATGTGATTGGTCTATGGTGTAATGGTAACACAGCAGATTTTGGTTCTGTTATTCTAGGTTCGAGTCCTAGTAGACCAACAAAAGGTTTCCTATAAGGAAGCCTTTTTTGTTTTACAAGAAGGGAGAAAACAACCGCACGATACGTTCTATGAGTTGTTTGAACTTACTCCGCTTTTCCCATGCTTCTAACCTTAACAAACTTGCGTCTTCCAAATCCTTATAGAAAATCCTGCGCAAATCACCTGCAACTTCTTTGTTGTACACTAAGGCATTCACCTCAAAATTAAGGTCGAAACTGCGCGCATCGAGGTTAGCTGTCCCTACTGAGGCTACTTCGCCGTCTATCACAAAAGTCTTGGCGTGTACAAAGCCCTTTTCGTATTGGTAGATTTCTACCCCTGCCTTTAGTAGTTCTTCAAAAAACGATTCGCTAGCCGTATGCACAAACACTGAATCGCCTTCTTTTGGCACAAGTAATTTCACTTCTACTCCGCTAAGTGCCGCAATGATGAGGGCTTCTTGTAGCGAAGTGTCGGGAATAAAATAAGGAGTGGTAATTAGGATTTCACGCTTGGCAGCGTAGATGAGTTGTACGGTAGCGAAGAGAATGTTAGATAGGTCAGAATCTGCACCGCTAGAAACGATTTGTGTAAAATAATCGGTAGGGTAGGGTTGTGTGACTACGGGGAAGTAAGGTGCATCGATAGCTACGTTTTCTTCACTGCAAAAATTCCAATCTTGCAAAAATACCGCTTGCAGTACGTGAGCTGAGTAACCTCGTACTTTTAGGTGAGTATCCCGCCAATAGAGAGCGTTGGGCTCATCGTTGTTGTACTTATCACTGATGTTGATGCCTCCCACAAAAGCGGTATAGCCGTCCACTACCACTATCTTGCGGTGGTTGCGGTAGTTCATACGGTTAGCGAGTTTTACAAAATTGATTTTGTAAAAAGGGAAAGCAGGCACGCCATTGGCTAAGAGTTCTTTTACTATATTCTTGCGAATTCCTTGACTTCCGAAATCATCATAAATAAAACGCACTTCTACCCCTGCCCGCACTTTCTCAATAAGGATATTTTTAATGGCATTGCCTATGTGGTCATTCTCGTAGATGTAATACTCTATATGAATATGATGCTTTGCTGCGCGTAGAGCGTCGAGTAGTTCAGGGAAGAGGTTTTCGCCGTTGCATATTACCTTCACCTCTTCGTTAGGGATAATAGAGAGGCGTTCTTCTATGTTCGAGAGGAAGCGTAAACTCTTTTCATAAGGGGCGATAAAGGCAGTATCAAGAGAGTTTAGATGGGCACGTACCTGCGGATAGATATGTTCTAATCGCTGACGAAAGGATTGGTCGATAGTGAGCTTTTTGTGGTATATTTTATGCTTGCGATAGTTGATACCAAATGAGAAGTAAAAGATAGCTCCCAATACGGGCACAAAGATAATCAAGAGCAAGTATGCTAAAGCTTTACTCACCGAACGGGTGTCCCACACGATGCGCAAACAAATAGCGATTATCAGTAGGACGTAGAGGATTTCATAGAGCAGAAGGAACTTCATTTTTCACTATTGTCAAGCAATTCTGCGATGTCGTATACTTTTACTTGTGTTTCTTTGTTTTTTGTCTTTATACCATCGGTCATCATAGTGTTACAAAACGGACAAGCGGTAGCGATGATATTGGGGCGCACTTCAAGGGCTTGTTCAGTCCGCAATACGTTGATGTCCTTATCGCCTTTTTCAGCTTCTTTGAACATCTGAGCGCCTCCTGCTCCACAACAAAGAGCGCGTGCCTTACAACTCTTCATCTCTACCAAATCGGCATCAAGTTTTTGTAAGAGTTCACGCGGGGCATTGTACACCTTGTTGGCTCTGCCCAAATAACAAGGGTCGTGAAAGACGATGCGTTTACCTTTAAAAGCACCGTCCTCAATTGTAAGTCTACCTTCCTGCACCAAAGTTTTGAGCAATTCGGTATGATGGAGGACTTCATAGTGCCCGCCTAAGGCAGGATATTCGTTTTTAAGAGTGTTGAAACAATGTGGACAAGCAGTTACTATCTTAGTAATATGGTAGCTGTTGAGCACCTTGATATTCGTCATTGCCTGCATTTGGAAGAGAAATTCGTTACCTGCACGCTTGGCAGGGTCGCCGGTACAGCTCTCTTCGGTGCCGAGTACAGCAAAGCGCACCCCTGCTTTTTGCAAGAGGTGGGCAAAGGCTTTGATAATGCGCTTGGCGCGGTCGTCAAAACTACCAGCACAGCCTACCCAGAAGAGTACTTCGGGGGTTTCGCCACGAGCTGAGAGTTCTGCCATTGTTGGAATCATAATAATCTAATTTAGTGCGAGCCGCACGGGTTGTAATTTGGTAATTTGGCACGAGCTACAAGCTCGCGCTAGCGAAAGGGTGTAGATTATTTTACGATTACTAAATCGCCGTCTACAAAACCTACGGCTATATGTTGTACGTTAAAAAGTTTGATACTGTTTTCGGCTACTATTTCTTTAAGGATTTCGGTAATCATTGAGAGGGCTTGTTCCCAATGTACTTCTTCAGGGATTTCATCTAAAGGTAAAAAGCAGTCTTCGGGTACAAAATCTTCTTCACAAGCCCAATCGGGGTCTTCATCGTCATACCAAGAAGAGCCTACAATCTCCAATTCGTAAGGTTCGGAGATGTTGAAATTCAATGCGACAATATCATTAGGTAAGGTTTCTTGACGATCAATCCCAAGTAACCATTTTTTAATCTTGTTTTTAACAGTTTCTTTCATTTTATGGTGTTATTAGAGATTTGTAGGACGAGTTGGACAGAATAGGCACGAGCTACAAGCTCGCGCCAGCGAAAGGGAAAATTACTTGTGCGACTCGCATCTAATCGTTAAACACTTCTATGGTTTCTTCTTTGAGGACAAAATCGGTGAATTTGCCCTTGTAGCGGGTAGCTTTTACGATGTGATTGTCTATCCAATGATAGTTGCCTCCGCGCGGTTTGCCAAAGATGATGCCGTGATACTTAAAGCTATGCTTTTTGAGCCATTGCTCGGTAACCTCGCGGTGTTCTTCGGTGCGTGAGGTGAAAAAGTAAATCACGTGACCTTCGTCATACCATTTGTT
>ERZ773010.1855-NODE-1855-length-12814-cov-25.133004_pt1 | contig 12814 bp, 10 predicted proteins | sample MGYA00580842_ERZ773010 | MGnify/ENA primary metagenome ERZ773010 (study PRJEB29015, sample SAMEA2737982) | human oral metagenome | biome: human oral; feature: human-associated habitat; material: dental | place: China | collected 2107 ...
TATTAGATTTATACCCTTTATTAGAAAAGTTTGTAATAATTTCGTTATTTAAATGAGGTTTAGTATAAACTATTTGTCTAAATTTTTAACAAAAGATTTAAAGCATATTGAAGGATTTTTATTTTATCTTTACAATCATCAATATTTTCAAATTCTAAATATCCTACTGTCATATACTGACCTGCTCTAAAATATTTTTTCTGAAACTTTTCATTTTTTAGTATATTTTCGAATTTTTTTATATTTTCTGGTTTATTTTCGCATTTTAGTATATCTTTCGACTCATTTTCTAATTTATTTTTTAATTTAGAAAAAAGTTCCTTACGTTTTTCAGAAGCAATTGTTACTTTCTTTTCGAAATCTTCTTTTGAAAGTTCTTTATTATTTTTATTTTTTTTAGGAACTGAATATTTTATTGCAATTATATTTTTCTGATTATATTGTTCTATTTGTAAATAAATATCTTCATCAGAAGTTTCTGTTAATTTATTAATTTTTTCTTCACTTAAAGGAAACCACCACATTCCCATAAATCCACCTGATGAGTTATTCACATAACCCCAACTACAATCTTTTTGTCTTCCAACAGCATGTTCTAATAAATTTTTTTCGTTTTTTAATTCTTTAAAAAATCCGATATAACAGTTTGAATTCCAGTCTTCCAAGTTCTTTTTTTCATATGAATTTACATCTGTTTCTATATTGCTCAAATAATTATGATAATTTTCAAATATTGAATTATTAATCTTATCCTTGTATTCTTTTAATAATTCTAGGATGTTTTCTCTTCCTAATATTACATCTACACCATTCTCTTTTAATCTTTCCATATTATCTTCATCATATATTTTATAATATACTGTTTTTACTAGAGCCTTACCTTCATTTATATTTTTATTTTTTTCAGATATTAATTCTCTGTATCTCTCAATTTGATTGCTATGTAAACCTGTTCCTACTTTATCTTCTATTATTACATACATGTCTACTATTGGATTTATATTATTCCCTTTAGCTATAAATTCTGTTTTATTCTGAATTTCCAATAATATATCTATTTTCTGATATTGTCTTTTTATATTTACTTTTCTATCTCCAAGTTTTTCACCTGACATTTTTTCAATAAAGTCAGTTGCAAGCTCTTTCAATTTTTTCTCATCTTCCGATAAATCATTATCATCAAAATTTACCCAGTTGCATAACCAACATATAAAAGCATCCTGTGACAACTCTGATGTTGCAAAATTAAAAATATTGTTTCTTTCCATTCTAAATCCCTTCTTTCTATAATATTAATCAATTTATTTAACTGAATCTTCCACAATGTAAGCAATAATATTTATGAAATTTTCATTTTCTGGATGTATTTGCAGTCCCCAAAGAAATGATTGCTCATTAAGAATACTAGAAATTATTTTAGCAATATCTTTTATCTGAGTCAATTCGATATTTTTTCCTGCTGTTATATTCAAAAATATTTTATAAGTTTTATTTTTATCAAAAGTTTCCAGCTTTAGTTTTAGATTTTGCAGGAAATCATCAAAAGTTTCTAAATTTCCTTTTTCAAAAATTACAAAAGATTTTGAGGTTTTTTGAAATACAGTTTTTAAGTCAGCTAAATCAAGAGTAACCATTCCTTTTGCTGTTAAAGTTTTTGTTATTCCGTTGATTCCATTTTTTAAATCTTCGGAAGATTTGCATTTTATGATAAAGTTTGTTTTTGAATCAAATAAGTCAGTATAGCCATTTCCAATATCGTAAATGCCAGTAAAAATGTCATTTTTTTCAGTGTTTCTAATTATTTCTAAGGCAAAATTTTTATCATTTTCAAAATATGTGTTTAAAATTATCAAAATTACATCTGTATCTTGAAAATTTATTTTTAAATCTTTGTAGTCATTTTTAATTGTAATAATGCTTATATTTTCATGTGTAATTATTTCTTTTTCAATAGTGTTTAGAGCTGTTTCTCCTAAACTTATAATTTTTATTTTTGGTATTGTTTCCATAAATTTTCTCCTTTTTATAGAAATTTATTTTAAAATTTTGTATTCAATAACATAATCTCCCTGACTTCGTAGCCACATTTCCGCTCCAAAACTTCCATAAACTTCGATTTTTACAGTGTAAACTGTAGTTTTTCGATTATTTTCTTTAACTATTTTTTCATCCAATATTTCTGCAGTTGGAAATTTATCAAGCACATACTCGATATAGCCTCTATATTTAAATTCTATTCTTGTAAGAGGCCCTGAGTGCATAAAATGTATATATTTTCTAAATTCACCATCTTTAAATTTTTCAGAATAATTCAAAATCTTAAATTTCTTGCCAGTATTTTCAATTTCAGTAATTCTATCAATCCTTAAAATTGCAGGGTATTCTTCTTTATTTTCGATGTATGCGATTAAGTAAAAGTAGTATTCAGAAAACATTACGGACAAAGGCTTTATATTGTAATTTTTACCTTGCTTATCTTTTGTAGTGTAATTTATATGTATCAATTCCTGATTTTTTATATGCTGTGCTAAATTCCAGATAACTGTGAGCAGATTTTGTCCGTGCTGTAAAGGGATATAATTGGATTTTTGGCTATTGATAAGACCTTTTATTGTTTCTCTGTCATTTCCTGATGAGTGATTAATTAACTTATTTATTAATGTTTGAGTTTCATTTTTGTTAAATGCCCTGCTTTCAAGTATAATTTTACTTATTGCTAAAAGCTCTTCATTAGTAAAAGAATTTTCACTATTTTCTTCAAGATAATACCCTTTTTTAGATTTGGAATACTTTATTTCTGCTCCATTTTCTTCCAAAAAATAGGCTCTCAAAGTTTCTATATCTCTTTGAACTGTTTTTATATCAATGTTAAATTCGTTAGCTAAATCAATTCCGTTTAATATTTCCTTCTGATACAACCTTTTTATTATTTTTAGTATTCTAATTGATTTTTCTTCAGAATTTTGATTTTTTCCCGCCATAATCAAGCCTTTCGTACATTTTTTATTCTATGCTTTAATTATAACTTTATTTAGTATTTTGTCAAATAATTAAAATTTTCTTTTCTAATCTTTTACCAAAACCGAATACCACCTTTTCGCCTTTCATTTTTAATATATTCTTTTATATCTAAACTACTTCTCGCTTCATTAAATTTTTCTATTTTTTCTGTTATTTCATCCAATATTTCCTTTATTTTACTCACCGAAGCATCTTTATCTACTTTTAAATAAAATAATGGAACTTCTTTCTCTTTTAAGTCAACTTCTTCCAAATAAATTTTTTGAAAATCTGGAAATATATTTTTTAATTCACATTGAACTGATTCAAACATATCTTCATGTAATTCATCAAGATGAAACCAATTTAACACAAACAGTATATCAAATTCTCTATTTCTATTTTTTTTATATACACATTCTACAAAAAATTCATCTTTTATCCACTTTATATAGTAATCATTTCTATATACATCATAGTTTTTTCTTTTTTTATCAAAATACCACTCCAAAATACTGTATAGTGCTGAAACATTAAAAGAGTCATAATCCTCTTCACTTACTTCTCGCATGAGCTGGTTATAATAACTATCAAAAATACTGTCATCAATGTCTTTTTTAAAAGTTTTAAAAAATTCTAAAAGTTTTTCTTCGTCATACATAATAATTTTTTCTCCTATTTCTTCTTTTTCATATCTAGAAATTTTATCAGGAGTAATGTATACGATTTTTATTTTATCTGTCTCATTATTTCCTAAATTTTCATATATTTTAAGTAATTGAACTAGTTCTTGATTATATTCAAAAAAATATGGTGAAAATTCGTCGTAGTCAAAACATTTGAAAAATATATATTTTCTATTGCTCTTTTTCTTTTTATTCACAATAAATAAAAGTGTATATTCATTTAGAATTCTATTAATAAAATCCTCATAGTCCTTCCCAATATAAAAATTAGAATAACATATTTCAATATCTTTCGTATTCAGTTTCTGTCCTAAAATTTCCTCAACGAATTTTTTTGCCATATTTTTTAAAGCTTTTTTATTACTATTATTTGCAGTATCGACTTTTAACCATTTTAACATCCAATACAAAAAAATATCATTATTAAATTTCATATTGTAAAAAGCATCATTTTCAGTTAATTTTAAATTACTCATAACAATTATCTCCTTATAATATTTTTTTACATTATACTTTTTATAAAGGACATATTTTGTCTGTTAAAAAAAATTGTGTAATTCTCTAAATTTTAGAGTTTTACACAAATTTAAATTATTATTTTTATTATTTATTTGCAGTAATCACATAAATTGGATTTTTTGCCATCGTTACACTGCTTGCCTTAAAGTTAAAGTTTTTTAATCTTTTTTAACTCAATTCTACCTTTATTCATAATTGAATTCTTCTTCAATATTATATTTTCAGTTTGTTCTAATAAATATAGAATCAGCCTTTAAAGTAAATATAAAAATTGATAATAAAAGAAAAAGGTTTATTTTTAATAATTTTACGATTTCCTATCTTTTAATTAATCATTTTTCTTATTTAAAATTTCAAAAATAGCTGTCATATCTTGTTCTCCATACCCTTGTTCTAAAGCTTCCGAATAATTTTTAGCTGTATTTTGAATTAATGGTAATGATAATTTTCTATTTTCGATTTCTTCATTTGATAATTTCAAGTCTTTTGTCATATGTTTAAGCATAAATGCCGCAGGATATTCTCTGTTTGTAAACATATCTTTTTTTTCCTGAAATAGTGGCGAACTCATTCTAGAATCTGAAATAGCATTTACAATAGTTTCTGTATCTATTCCAAAATTTTGTGCTAATAATAATACTTCACTATAAGCTTCTCCAAATATTCCAAGTAAAGAATTTAATACTAATTTTGCTCCAGTTGCTTTTCCTAATTCTCCAAAATAATATGTTTTACTTCCTAAAATATCAAAAATTGAATATAAATCTTTAGTATCAGCTTCATTTCCTCCAGCTAATATTAATAAAACTCCAGCAGTAGCAGCTCCCACTGATCCAGATACCGGTGCTTCAATATATTTTCCATTATTTTCAATAACAAGTTTTCCTAGAGCTTTACTTTCAGTAGGTGAAATTGTACTCATATTTACTATTTTTTTACCTTTTATTTTTGATAAAACATTTTTGTTTAAAATTTCTAATGTCGCACTGTAATTTGAAATCATAAAAAATATAGTATCATTTTGTTCAAAAATTTCTTCCACATTTTTTGTGTTTTTAGCTCCTTTTTCTACAAGTGGTAAAGTTTTATCAAAACTTCTATTGTAAACTGTCACATCAACAGAATCTTTTAATAAATTTTCTACCATAGGAGTCCCCATTTGTCCTAATCCTATCCAACCTATTTTAGCCATTATTTTATTCATCCTTTTGTAAATTTAACTAATCCGCTCAACCAATCCTGATGCCCATTCACATAACATTTTGAACAGTTTGAGTCAATGCTTTTACAGGTGTTTATATTATTTTCTTTATAAATTATCATCTCTTAAATTTTTTGATAACTCATAATAATAGAATAACACAATAATATATTTTTGTAAATACACACAATTTTGTAATAAATTTGTTGCATTTTATTATACAATCTATCACTATTTCTTCGCAGTGATCACATAAATTGGATTTTCTGCCATCCCATATTAAAATCCTAAATTTTTTATTTTTCCTTGTTTTTTGCTTATTTAGTTTTGATAAATTTTATAAAATATAGTATAATAAAAACAAGAGTTTATAATAATTTAATTTTCATTAGAGATAGTAAAATTATTTTTTTAATAGTTTCTATTTCAAAGGTTATAATATAATTTGAAACAAGGAGGAAAAATGATTTATTTGGATAATTCAGCCAGTACAAAGCCACGTAAAGAAGTTATAAATGTGTTAGTTCAAACAATGGAAGAAAATTATGCAAATCCCGATGCAATTCATGATTTTTCTCATAAAACTTTATTAAAGATAAAAAATGCTAAAAAGATAATATCTGATTATTTAAAAGTTGAAGCTGACAGAATTTACTTTACAGCAGGTGGCGGAGATGGAAATAACCTTGTATTGCAAGGAATTATCAATGCAAATTCACGAATAAAAAAACATCTAATTACAACAAAAATTGAACATCCGTCAGTCTATGAAGTGTTTAAGCATTATGAAAATCTGGGCTTTGAAGTGGATTATCTGAATGTGGATAAAGATGGTTTTATAGATCTTGAAGAACTTGAAAATATGATTAGGGAAGATACAGTAATAGTTTCGGTTGGAGCAGTGAATAGTGAAACTGGGGCGATTCAAGATTTGGAGAAAATTTCAAAAATTATTAAAATGAAAAACAGAGATACATATTTTCATACTGATTTTGTACAGGGACTTGGATGTACGAATATAAAGTTTGATAAAATTCCTGTAGATGCAATAACAATAAGTGGACATAAAATTCATGCACCAAAGGGAATTGGAGCAATCTATGTGAACAAACGTGTCAAAATTACAAATATAGTTTATGGATCAAATGCTGAAAACGGTATTGTGAAAAGGACTATGCCGACAGAATTAATTTTGGCTTTTACAAAAGCTGTAGAGATTTTGATAAAAGAGGAAAAAAATGAAATGGAGCATTCACAAAAGTTAAAAGAAATGCTTGCAAATAAAATCTCTGAGGAAATAACAAATATAAAATTTAATTCTTTGCTTAGCATTGAAAAGTCAAGCCCTAAAGTATTGAATGTGTCGTTTAACGGTACAAAAGGTGAGGTGCTGACACATTTTCTAGGAATGTATCAAATTTATGTTTCCACAGGCTCAGCCTGTTCATCGAAAAAAGGGAATAGCAGAATACTTGAAGTTATGGGACTTACTCAATCAGAACTGGATGGAGCAATAAGGTTCAGTTTTTCAAAGGATAATACAGAAAAGGAAATTGATGAAGTTGTGAAACGACTGAAGGAAAGTGTGGAAAGAATTAGGAAAATGAGATAATATTTTTTATATAAAAAACAGAAAGGAAAAAGATGAGCAATTATACTGATAAAAATTTATTGAATGCAATAGGGCTTTCTTATGGAGAGTTGTCACTAAAAGGTAAAAACAGGGGGCAATTTGAAAAGAAATTGCGAAATAAGATTAATAAGGTGTTAAAAGGATTTGATTATCAGTTATTTGATGATTTATCAAAATTATATGTTTTAATAAATCCTGAAAATTTGGATGAGGTTACAGACAAGCTAAAAAAAGTTTTTGGAATAGTGGGTCTTAATCAATCGGCAAAAGTTGAAAGAAACGATGAATTTATAAAGGAAAAAGTACTAGAATTTGCAAAGTATGCTTATGAAAATGGAGCTAGAACTTTTAAAATAACAGTTAATCGTAGTAACAAAGGATTTGAGAAGAAATCTATGGACTATGCACGTGAACTGGGAGGGCAGGTACTGATAAACAGTCCTTTTGAAAAAGTTAAAATGAAAGATCCTGATGTTATGATAAATGTTGACATTAGAAAAAATGCTTATATTTATACGGATAGAATAAAAACTTATGGCGGACTTCCGCTTGGTTCAACAGGAAAAGGGCTTGTTCTTTTATCAGGTGGAATAGACAGCCCAGTTGCTTCGTTTATGATGGCAAAAAGAGGAATGCGTCTAAATTTTATAACATTCCACAGTTTCCCATTTACAAGCCAGCAGGCTCTTGAAAAAGTAAAGGAACTGACAGATATATTATCACTTTATGTTGGAAAAACAAGACTTTATTCGTTAAATATACTAAAAATTCAGGAAGCAATAAATACTCAGACAAAAAAAGATTTAGCAACAATTTTGACAAGACGTGCTATGATGCGTCTAGCTGAAAGATTGTCAAATACTATGCAATACCAAGCTTTAATTACAGGAGAAAGCCTTGGACAAGTGGCGTCTCAAACAATGGGAGGGCTTACATGTACAAATGCTTCTGTAGAAAAATTGCCAGTATTTAGACCTCTTATTGGAATGGATAAGACAGAAATAATTGAAATTGCAAAAGAAGTAGAAACTTATGAAAAATCCATTCAGCCATACGAGGATTCATGCGTAATTTTTGCTCCGAAACATCCTGTTACAAATCCTAAGCTGGAAGATGTCCTGGCAGAAGAGGCAAAAATTGAAAACTATGATGAAATTATGAATGAAATTTTTGATGAACGTGAATATTTTAATTTTGGATAAATTTATTTTATAAAAAGAATAAGCATAGGTATGTTTGTTTGTAGTATTTAGATACATTTAATAAAAAATAAAAAAGAAAATGGAGAAAGTTTATGAAAGAAAAGAAAAATTTTCAAAAACAAAAAAAAGAAGTAAAAGAAAACGGATTTAAAAGAAAAATATCCGAAATAAAAAGAATGATTTACTTAATTTACCGAAATTATCGTGATGGTGAAACGCAAATACTTGCGATTTCTTTAACTTACTACTCACTTCTTGCCATTTTTCCAGTAGTTGCTCTTGTATTAGGAATCACAAAGGGATTTGGGCTGGATAAAATATTCATACAGAAATTTTTTGAATTATGGCCAGGAAATAATAGTTTTTTAAGGGTAATCGTGGATATTGCTCAAAGGCTTCTTTTATCTACAGAAAGTAGTATATTAACTGGAGTAGGAATTGTTATTTTAATTTATTCAGCAGTAAAAGTTTTAATAATGCTTGAAAATTCCTTTAATAAAATATGGAAAATTAATAAGAAAAGATCAATTACAAGAAGAGTTGTTGACTATATTGCAATTATATTTTTAGGACCAATATTTTTTGTTTTGCTATCAGCCTTAAATTCGGTTGCAGTTGAGGAAATATCCAAACATTTTTCAGGGAATGCAGTAATTATGAACTTATTTATTGGATTATTCGGGCCTGCGACATACATTATTTTGTTCAGTTATCTATTTTATGTGATTCCAAACACAAATGTAAAAATAAAACCAGCAGTTTATGCAGGAATTGTAACGACATTACTTACTTTTGGATGGAAATTGCTGTTCTTATTATTACAGTCGTCAATTACAAGATACAATATAATTTATGGAAGTTTGGCTCTAATTCCTATTTTCCTAATATGGGTACAATATGTTTGGGTAACAATTTTACTTGGAGCGCAAATAGCTTTTTCAATTCAAACATCGGATGAGTTCTTATACAGCGAAAAAATTGAAATGCCAATCAAAGTAAAAAGGGAAGCTGGAATTTTAATTTTATCTTTAATTATCAAAAATTTTGTTGAAAAAAAAGAGTCCTTTACGTATCAAAAATTAACTGATAGGCTAGGTATGGAAGTTTTTTTTGTGAAAGAAATTTTGTCTGATTTGGAAAAAATGGGATTTATTAATGAAGTTTTTTATGATAAAAATTCAGACAGCCAGTATCAGGTTGCATATAGTCCAGAATCCATAACAATCAGAGAATTTATGAAAAAATTTGATACAAAGAATATTGAACATTATGAAAATATTTTTGATAATTTAAATGAGGACGATCAAAAGCTTCTTGAAAAGATAAGGGAAAAGCTGGCAATGAAAAAAATTGAAAGTTCCGAGAATGAAAATGAAATTTCAAAACAGGAAACAGAATTTTCAGAAAAAGAATATTTTAAAGAAGCAAAACCCTCGGTAAATCCAAGAAAATCAGAAGAATTAACAATAGACTTCCAGATTTCAAAACAGTCAAGACAAAAAAATGAAAATTTACAAATAAAAGATTCTCCAAAAATAATAAGAAAAGAAAAAATTAACCGGGAATCAGAAGTTCAAACTTCTCAATCAGAAGATAATAATTCTCAAGATACTCAAAAAAGAGTCAGATACGAAGATGGAACTTGGAAATTCTTTTAATTAGAAATGAGGAATAGAAATGATAACAGTAGTAATAATTATCGTGATAATAAACATTGTTACAGTTGTTGGAACAATTATTTTTCTTAATAAGAAAAACATTGAAAATGAAGAAAAAATGCTGTTAAATCAGATTAACGAAAATAATCAGCAAAATTTTGAGGAAAATAAGAAAAAATTTGATGAAATTGAAAAAACAATAAGCCTAAATGCAAAAAATAACTTGCTTGAAGGCATAAATAACTTACAAAATAAATTATCTGAAAATAATGAAAAATTGCTTTTAAGGTTTAATCAGCTGGGACAAAATTTAAGTGGTACAATGAACGATAATAATCAGTTGTTATCTAAAAATCATACTGAAAACAGCCAACTTTTAACTTCCAGCATGAATAATAACATTCAAAAGCTGTCAGTTCGCTTAAATGAAAATAATACAGCGTTGACAGGTGTAATGACTGAAAATAATCAGAATTTGACAAAAAATATAAACGAATTTAAAGATGGACTTACAAAAAATATAAATGAAAATTTTGAAAAATTAAGTCAAAAAATTGAAAATAGACTTGATGTAATGAATATGAAAGTGGAAGAACGTTTATCAAAAGGGTTTGAGGAGACAACAAAAACTTTTGGAAACGTGTTGGAACGTCTGAGTAAAATTGATGAAGCACAGAAAAAAATTGAAGCATTGTCAAGCAATGTGGTTTCACTTCAAGATATTTTAACAGATAAAAAAAGCCGTGGAATTTTTGGTGAAATTCAACTTTACCAAATATTATCTTCCGTTTTTGGAGAAAAAAACGATAAACTTTATCAAAAACAATATAAACTTTCAAATGGGACAATCGTCGATTCAATTATTTTCACGCCAGAACCACTTGGAAATATCGCAGTTGACTCAAAATTTCCATTAGAAAATTATAGAAAAATGTATAATAATGATTTATCTCAAATTGAAAGAGAAAATGCTCGGAAAGATTTTGTGACTGATTTGAAAAAACATATAGACGCAATTTCTTCAAAATATATAATAAAAAATGAAACGAGTGAACAGGCAATATTGTTTCTTCCAGCTGAAGCAATTTTTGCTGAAATAAACGCTTATCATACAGATATAATAGAATATGCCTACAAAAAAAACGTACGGATAGCCTCCCCAACAACTTTAATTTCAGTATTGACAGTAATTCAAGTTATGATGACAAACTTAGAACGTGATAAATATGCAAATATAATTCAGCAGGAACTCGAAAAATTGAATGTTGAGTTTACGAGATACCGTACTCGTTGGGATAATTTACAAAAAGATATCGAAAAAGTTTCTAAAGATGTAAAAGAAATCAATACAACTTCAAACAAAATAAGCAAAAGATTTACAGAAATTTCGAATGCAAAATTTGAAGAAAAAACAGTTAATAATAATGTTGAAAATTTAAAAATCTTAGAAATGGAAGAATAGATTTTATCAAAATTTAGTAAGTGAGATTTACTTCAAAAAGGAGAATAAAATAAAAAATGCAAAAAAATGGAATAATATTTGGAAAGTTTTATCCACTTCATATTGGACATGTTGATTTTATTCAAAGAGCTAGTGGTTACGTAGAAAATTTATATGTTGTGGTATGCACTGATGATGACAGGGATAAAAAATTATTTGAAGACTCAAAAATGAAAAAAATGCCAACTGTAAAAGATAGAATTAGATTTGTAGAAAAAACTTTTAAACACCAAAAAAATATAAAAATAATACATCTTGCGGAAGATGGTATACCATTTTATCCCAATGGCTGGAAATTATGGAGTGAAAGAGTACAGGAAACACTTTTAAAAAATAAAATTAAAGTGGACATAATTTTTACAAATGAAACTCAAGATGTGGAAAACTACAAAAATAATTTTTTGACATTACCCAATTTTGAAAAAACTTTCAATAAAAATTTAGAAATTAAATTAATAGACATAAATAGAAACAATTTTCATATTAGTGCAACAGAAATAAGAAAAAATCCATATAAAAACTGGTTTTTTATTCCAAAATATGTAAGAGAATTTTTTGTCCTAAAAGTAGCAATAATTGGTTCGGAATATTCAGGAAAGACTAACTTAACTCATAAATTAGCAAATTATTATAACACAACTTATGTAAAAGAATATCGAAAAGAGTATATAAAAGAAGAAATGCAGAATCATGTAGAAAATATTCAGCACTCTGATTACAGCAATATTGCTTATGAACACAATAGAAGAATACTAGAATCTATCAAAAATGCTGATAAACTAACTTTTATAGATACAGAATTTTCTTCTTTGCAAACATTTTCAATAATTCAAAATGATACAAAAAATCCAATAATAGAAGATTTTATTAAACACAGCAATTTTGATATTCTGCTATATATTGAAAAAAAATCAAACTCAAAAGATAAATCAAAATATAAAACTTCTGAATTTGATAAGATATTGCAATCCTTGCTTAAACAAAATAACCAAAAGTTTATACAATTATATTACAAAAATAATAGCAGTCTTACAGAAAATTATATAAAAAGTATTGAAATAATAAATAAATATCTTGAAATAGACTAATATAAAATAATACCTTTCTAAGAAATAAAAAATAGACTACGAATAAAAATATTCAAAAACGCAAATTTTTTGAAAAAAAGTAGTTGACAAATAAATCCAGTTATGATAATATATATCTTGTCGATACGAAATCGTGTCGCAGGACAATAGAGATAAGAATAGAAGAAGCAATAATGTGTAAAAGATAAATAACAGTCAAGAGCTCTTGTTGTAAAACAAGATTCTCGTCAAGACGAAGGTGGAACTTAAATATATGTAAAATATATTGAATGAAGAGTTTGATCCTGGCTCAGGATGAACGCTGACAGAATGCTTAACACATGCAA
>ERZ773010.1858-NODE-1858-length-12813-cov-22.824346_pt1 | contig 12813 bp, 10 predicted proteins | sample MGYA00580842_ERZ773010 | MGnify/ENA primary metagenome ERZ773010 (study PRJEB29015, sample SAMEA2737982) | human oral metagenome | biome: human oral; feature: human-associated habitat; material: dental | place: China | collected 2107 ...
AGCTCTGGGGCCTGTGCGACGTCCTGCGTGACGATGGCATCAACTACAGTGACTATGTCACGGAACTCGTGCTGCTGCTCTTCATCAAGATGGAGCACGAGAATGTGAAAGCCGGGGTGCGGGACAAATCCCTGCTTCCCAAAGAGGCTCGCTGGGCGTACCTGTCAAAACTTGGCGGCGTCGATCTGCTCAAGGCGTATCGTCAGGCCCTGCTGACGCTGTCGGAAAGCCGCGACGCCCGTATCGCGGCCATCTATGCCGGGGCGCAGACCCAGCTGGATCGGCCTCACCACCTGGAGCAGCTGATCAAGAGTCTGGATGCGCTGGACTGGTTCAGCGCTGACCGGGATGGCCTGGGTGACATGTACGAAGGGCTGCTCGAGAAGAACGCCTCCGAGACCAAGAGCGGGGCGGGGCAGTACTTCACCCCCCGGCCACTGATCAACACCATGATCGACGTGATCCGGCCAATAGCAGGGGAAACGGTGCAGGACCCTGCAGCCGGTACGGCCGGTTTTCTGATTGCCGCCGACCAGTACATCAAGCAGCAAACGGATGACCTGTTCGACCTGAACCAGAAACAGCGGAACTTTCAGCGCCGGCAGGCCTTTGTGGGCATGGAGCTGGTGGCGCCCACGCGCCGGCTGGCGCTGATGAACTGCCTGCTGCACGGCATCGAGGGGGAGGGTGACGGTGCGGTTCACCTCGGCAACACCCTGGGACAGCCGGGAACCAATCTGCCGAAGAGCAACATCATTCTGAGCAATCCACCCTTTGGCACAGCCCGGGGCGGCGGCGGCCCTACCCGTGATGACCTGACCTTCAGGACCAGCAACAAGCAGCTGGCCTTTCTGCAGCACATCGTAAGGCATCTGAAGGATGGTGGCCGTGCGGCCGTGGTGCTGCCGGACAACGTGCTGTTCGAAAGCGGGGTAGGTACCGAGGTTCGCCGCGACCTGATGGACAAGTGCCGGGTGCACACCATCCTGCGTCTGCCCACGGGCATTTTCTATGCGCAGGGAGTGAAGACCAACGTTGTGTTCTTCCAGAAGGTCAGCAACAAGGCTACGGGCAGCACGCAGGAGGTGTGGGTGTACGATCTGCGCGCCAACGCGCCGAAGTTTGGCAAACGTACGCCGCTGACGCGTGCGTACTTCGAGGGCTTCGTCAAGGCGTATGGGGAAGACCCGAACGGGGCGAGTCCGCGTAAAGATGAAGGACAGAAGGGGCGCTTCCGGCGTTTCACACGGGAGTGGATTGCCACCGAGAAGGCCGACAGTCTGGATATCAGCTGGCTGAAGGACGGTAACGACGGGGATGATGGTGAACTGCCTGATCCGGCTGTTCTGGCGCAGCAGGCGCTGGCGGAGCTGCAGGCGGCGATGCGGGAGATTGAGGGGGTGTTGGCTGAATTGGGAGAAGGCAAGTCATGAAATCCTTTGCTGACATACCTGCTGGATGGACCGTGGCAAGTCTGGACAGGCTTGTCGAACGGATATCAGGGGGGGGAACACCTTCGAAGTCAGACCCAGAGAATTTTTCCGGGAATATTCCCTTCATGACGGTCAAGGACATGAAGGGACGTTTCATTTCAGATACCGTCGATCATATCTCAGAGAAAGCTCTGAACTCGGGTGCGACAACCCTGGTTCCTGCTGACACCCTGGTTGTTGCAACGAGGATGTCTCTTGGGAAAATTGTCAGGCCATTGATGGATGTTGCGATCAATCAAGACCTCAAGGCGCTTTTTCTGAAAGATGGTATTGACAAGACCTATGTCGAGCATTTCTGGCGCTATAGCGTACCAGTCATTCAGGAGATGGGAACAGGTACGACCGTAAAGGGGATTCGTCTGGAGGATGTTCGCTCATTGCCTGTTCCTGTCCCTCCTTCTGGCGAGCAGCGCCGAATCGCGGACAAGCTTGATCGGGTGCTTGCGCATGTTGCTGCAGCCAACGAACACCTTTCCCGCGTCGGGGTTTTGCTCAAGAAATTTAGATCTGCGGTTCTTGAGGCTGCTATATCAGGCTGGTTGGTAGGTAATGAGTTTGAGCTAGATGGTTTCGATGAAGTGAAGGCAAGCGAGCTTGGATTTTTTAGAGGGGCTGATCTCCCGTTACTTCCTGAATCTTGGGCGTGGCTACCGTTCGGCTCAGTGGCACAGGTGGTTAGTGATTTAAGGGATCCTTCTGGATATGGTGATTTCATTCACCTTGCTCCTAATAACATAGAGCCGTGGACTGGTGTTGTTTCTGGTTGCAGGACTATTGCGGAGGACAGGGTTTTTAGTCCGAAGCACGTATTTAGAGCTGGACAGATAGTTTACTCAAAAATACGTCCCAATCTTTGCAAGGTTGCAATACCAGAGTTTTCTGGTTTGTGTAGTGCAGATATGTACCCAATTGAGACGAGACTTGATGAGCGATACCTTCTTTTGTATATGCTGAGCGATCGGTTTACAGGTTGGGCGTCAAATTCAGATAGCCGTACGATTCTTCCGAAAATTAATAAAAAGGATCTTTATTCGATACCAGTTCCTGTTCCTTTGTCCCTGTCCGGGCAGAAAGCGATAGTCAGCAAGGTACATGCTCTATTGTCCATAGAAAGGGAAGTGACAGGCGCTTTGCAAGTTACTAGATCTCAGGTGGATGAGCTAATTCCTTCCCTGCTTGCGAAAGCCTTTCGTGGCGATCTTGTTCCGCAGGATTTTGATGATGAGCCGGCCTCTGAACTTCTCGCCCGTTTGGCAGAAGCCAATGCCAGTGAAAACCAGAAACCCATCCGCCGCAAGCGACAGACTTCAGTCTGATGCTCATGTCTGGTATGGTGAGTGGTACAACGGTAACCCCCTGCCACACGCCCATGACCCGGAGCCCCCATGTACATTGAATCCATCCGCCTGAAGAACTTCAAAAGCTTTAGGAGTGTTCAGATTTCCGACATCCCCCGATTGTGCGTGGTGGTGGGGGCCAACGGCGTCGGCAAGACAACCCTGTTCGAGGTGTTTGCCTTTCTCAAGGATTCCCTCGTCTTCACGGTGCGTCACGCGCTGCAGCGTCGGGGAGGCTTTCGTGAAGTTTTGTCTCGAGGGGTTTCTGTGGAAGAGGGGATCGAAATCGAGCTTGGCCTGCGCCACAGGATGAATGGGGCCGACTGCGGGTTTTCGTACCTGCTGCATATTGGAGAGCAGCAGGAGCGGGCTGTAGTGCTGCGCGAGCTGTTGCGGTATGTGCCGGATTCGCAGAGGGCGGACGGGCAGGAAGTAGAGGCGCTGCTCGACTTTACGCAAGGGGAAGGATACGTCCGGGATGGTGCAGAAGAGGGAGGCGGCCATTCTCATCCCGGCTCCCGCCTGCGGCTTGGTTCACGGGAGCGGGATCAGGTGGTTCCGGATGTCCTGGCCATTGGATCACTGGGGCATTTTCAGGAACTTCATGTTGCGCCGTTGGTGCGCCAGTTGATCGAGAACATCTATATTTCGGATGTGCGCGTGGGGGAGGTGCGGGGAAGCAAGGAGGCTTCTGGTGCAGATGAGTATCTGTCGGTTACGGGCGATAACCTGCAACGGGTTGCCTATAACCTGTACAGGAATCACCCGGATATATTCGAGCGTATCCTGAAACGCCTGCGCCGCAGTGTGCCCGGCGTGGAATCCGTGACGCCCAGACACACCGAAGACGGGCGTCTTCTGCTGCAGTTTGGCGACTCGGCGTTCAAGGATCCGTTCAGCGACAGGTATGTGTCCGATGGTACGCTCAAAATGTTTGCCTACCTGGTGCTGTTGTATGAGCCCCGGCACCACGCGCTGCTGTGCATCGAGGAGCCCGAAAACCAGCTCTATCGGTCGTTGTTGTGGGAGCTGGGAGAGGACTTCAGGGCCTATGCCGAGCGAGGCGGTCAGGTGCTGATCACGACCCATTCGCCCGATTTGCTCAATGCGATGGCGCTGGACGAGGTGTTCTGGCTGACCAGGCGCAATGGCTATACCGAGGTCCACCGGGCATGGGATGACGAACAGCTGCGGGCCTACATGGCGGAAGGGGACCAGATGGGCTATCTGTGGCGTGAAGGGCTATTTGCGGGAGCAGACCCCAAATGAGCATGATGGTCTACTTCACCAGCCGCAACCCCGGCCGTTCATCCCGCAGCGGCACCACCCGCCGGGGCAGCGGCATGGGCTCGGGCGGTTCCGACAGGTCTGCCGGGTCGTTGGCCACCAGCATCACGTCGTTGTGCAGCGAGTGGGTGTAGGGGCTTTCGGGGGTTTCCGTCGGAGCAGGGGCGGAACCTTTTGAAGGCTGGCCTGCCGTGTGCGGGGCTGTCACCTTGCCGTTCGGTGCGCCGTCCGCGCCCGGCATCTGTTCGGCGTCATTGGCCGCCATGCCGGGCCTGACACCGTTCTGCGCTGCAGCCCCATGGGCGGCTGCCCGTGCCGCCACCGCCGTCGGCGTGGCGCCGGCTGCTTCCAGCCGGGCCTGTTCCTCGCGCTGGCGCCGGCGCAGCTGGGCATGCCGGTCGAATACCATGGCAATGCTGCGCAGGAAGTAGCGCCCCAGCGGCGTGACCTGCACGCTGGTGTCGTCACGTGTGACCATGCCGGCGTCGATGAAGCGCTGCAGCCCTTCCAGCTCGTGACGGAAGTAGGTCTGCGGATCGATCAGGAAGCGGTCGCCGATGGACTGGAACTCCAGCCGGCCCTGGCACATCAGTTCCATGATGACGGCGCGCTGCAGGGTGTCGTCGCTGGTCAGCTCGATGCCGCGGGCCGTGGCCAGTTCGCCGGCCTCGATGGCCTGGCGCCACGGCTTGAGTTCGCGGTGGTTCTGCGAGTAGCTGGGACCGATGGCGCTGATGGCCGATACCCCCAGGCCGAGCAGGTCGTCGCCCGGCATGGCGGTGTAGCCCATGAAGTTGCGGCGCAGGGTGCCGCGCTTGAGCGCCACGCTCAGATCATCTTCCGGCAGGGCGAAGTGGTCCATGCCGATGTACTGGTAGCCGGCGCCGTTGAGTGTCTGGATGGCCAGCTGCACCATGGCCATGCGCTGGGTCTGGTCGGGCAGATCCTCGCGCTTGATGAGGCGCTGGGCCCTGAAGCGTTCGGGCAGGTGGGCGTAGCCGTAGATGGCCATGCGACCCGGGAGCAGCTCCGCAATGCGGCGCAGGGTGCGGCCGAGGCTGTCGAGCGTCTGTTTGGGCAGGCCGTAGACGAGGTCGATGTTGATGGATTTGAAGTCCAGCGCGTGGGCGTGTTCCATCAGCGCCACAACCATTTTTTCGGGCTGGATGCGGTGGATGGCCACCTGTACCTCGGGGTTCAGGTCCTGCACGCCCAGGCTGATGCGGTCGAACCCCATCTGCCGGATGTTGGTCAGCCGGGTGTTGTCGACGGTGCGCGGGTCCACCTCGATCGAGCATTCGGCGTGCTCCTGCAGGCCGATGGTGTCGTCCAGCGTGCGCAGCAGCTCGGCCAGCTGGTCGTCGCTGAAGAAGGTGGGGGTGCCGCCACCCAGGTGCAGTTGCGAAATGCGCACATCCTGGTGAAGATGGGCGGCGTAGAGGGCGATTTCCTGCTTGAGCGTATGAAGATAGGCCTCGGCACGGGCGTGGTCCCGCGTGCCGATGCGGTTGCAGGCGCAGTAGTGGCAGATCGATTCGCAGAACGGGATGTGGACATACACCGTGACGGGCTGCCCCGGCTGGCGCAGCGTGCGGTTGTCCAGCCACCAGGCCTGCTTCTCGGCATCGAACGCTTCGGCAAAGTGGTCGGCCGTGGGGTAGGAGGTATACCTCGGTCCCGGCTGGTCGAAGACGCGAATCTGCTCAAGTGTCGGCATGGTATCCATGTGAAAAGCATGACGGAATGTGTCGCAGTGGTTTTGATCCTGATCAACGCACACATATAATTGACGGACGCGGTACAAGGGGGTGGTATCACCGCATGAACTATGGTGTCATGTGGGGTACTGCACACGGGGCGCGGGGCAGGGTCTTCAGGGCCTGGCTGCGCGGCGTCCGCCGGGTTGTGGCGGGTGCCTGTGGCGCATTCACGCGCCGCCCGGGCGGCAGACTTTTCTGGTTATCTCTTCCCCCATGTGTTCCAGGGCCATACCGGCCGCTGTCCTGGTTCCGTGCTGCGCGGGTTTCCTGTGTGGCATGGTTTTACAGTCTGGCCAGTCGTCTGGTGCTCCGCTGGTGTATGGTGCTCCGCTGGTGGCCTGCCGTTGTGGTCCTACTCTGAGGTTCTCCTCTTGAAGAACGTCTATCCTGCTGAATTTCCTGCCTCGGCACAGGCTGCTGCCACGCCGGCTGCCTCGTCATCCTGCGTGTCGTGCAGCATGCACGACCTGTGCCTGGTGGAGGGGCTGAGTGCCCCCGAAATCGAGAAACTCTCGGGCATGGTCAAGACCCGGCGGCGCGTGCGGCGCGGCTCCTATCTCTACAAGGCTGGCGATCCGTTCGAGGCCATCTACCCCATCCGCGCGGGCTTCTTCAAGTCGCGGGTGCTGTCGCCCGACGGGCGTGAACAGATCATCGGCTTTCCCATGCCGGGTGATGTGCTGGGGTTCGATGCCATCAGCCGGGGCAGCTTCCACTCCGACGCCGTGGCGCTGGAAGACGCCGATGTCTGTGTGGTGCCGTTTTCCGAGCTGGAGTCCATCGGCCGGCAGTTTCCGCCGCTGCAGCAGCGGGTGCACCGCATCATCTCGCGCGAGATCGTCCGTGACCAGGGGCTGATGATGCTGCTGGGCACCATGCGGGCCGAGGAGCGCATCGGCGCCTTCCTGCTGGAGCTGTCGCGCCGGTTCATGCGGCGGGGCTTTTCGTCGTCGCAGTTCATCCTGCGCATGACGCGGGAAGAAATCGGCAACTATCTGGGCCTGAAGCTCGAAACGGTCAGCCGCACACTGTCGCGCCTGCAGGAGCAGGGGGTGATTTCGGTCGAGCAGCGCAAGATGCAGATCATCTCGCACGAGCGCCTGCGCGTGCTCTCGGGCGTGCCCGAAACCCGCCAGATGCTCGACATGACGCCCGAAGGCGCCCGCCGCATGGCCATGATGCGCATGCACGAGCCGTGGTCGGAGTCGCAGAGCAGTCAATAGTCGGCAGCCAGCAGGATGGACATGGTCTGTGCCCTGAAGGTGTCCATTGCTTCGGCACGTCTGCTGTGTCGCCTTTGAACTCGCTCTGTCTGGCGGCCCATGTCAGCAGTAGGGATGGGCCGCGCCATGCAGCGCCGCCGTCAGGCCCGCGGCGGCCAGCAGGATCAGCAGCGCGCCATTGAGCCGGTAGGCCACCTGCGCCGGCACACGGCCCAGCACGTTGCGGGCACCGGCTTCCATCAGGAATAGCCCCAGGTTGGTGCCGATGGCAAAGGCCGCCATCACGGCTGCGGCCCCCAGCGGGGTGGCCGCCAGAATGGCCGTACCCAGTGCCGTGTAGAGCAGGCCGCAGGGCAGCAGGGCCCACAGCATGCCCCGCAGCCATTCGGTGCGGCGCTTGGGGGCCAGCGGTGCGCGCGAGGCCAGATGGCTGCCCAGCATGCCCAGCCAGCGCGGTTCGCGCCCCAGTACCAGCAGGCACAGGCCCAGCAGCACGAGCAGGGCATTCATGCCAGCCCAGATGGATTCGAACAGCGGCTGCCAGCTGGCGGCGGCCAGCAGCTGAGCGCCCACCGTGCCCGCCATAGCGCCCAGCAGGGTATAGCCCAGTACGCGGCCCGCCTGAAAACGCCACCAGCGGCCATCGGGCAGCTGGAAACCAGGGGCGGGGGAAGCCTGTGATACGGTGCCCGTGGCCCCAGCCCCAGCGCCCACACCCGCACCTGCCCCAGCAGCACCCGCTCCCGCAGCAGTGGTCGCGGCTGCGTGGGCCATGTTTGAGGATGGCGTGGTACCAGCGCGGGTGGAACTGGCAGCCGTCGTGCGCACCGTGACGATGGGAATACCCCGCAGCGTCATGCGCTGCAGGCCCGAACACATGGTCAGGCAGTGCAGGCTGCCGCCGGCGCCCATCAGCAGGCCGGCGGAGATCAGGGGCCAGGCGCTGTTCATGAGGGCCTCAGCGGGGGGAGGGCTGGCTGGCCCCGGCCGTGCCGGTGGCACTTCCGGAAGCGGCTGCCCCCGCCCTGCGGCGTGCCGGGTCGGAGGCCGACTGCTCGCCGGGTTTGGGTTCGTTGGCCTGGCGGGCGGCCAGCCGGGCGTCGAAGCCGAAGTGCTGCAGGGCCTCGACCGTTTGCAGGCCGGCCAGGGGCAGACGCCAGTCGCTGCCTTCCAGGGCGATGTGCCAGCGGGTGCCGGGCGCCCAGGTCACGGGTTGGCGGGCCTGCCAGCGCCCCTCGCCGTCGGGCAGCAGGAAGAGTGTGATGTCGTTGCCCGGGTCGGATGGATGCAGCAGGCGCAGTTTCTGGGGAACGGGCAGGGGGGCGCTGGCCGGTGTGCCACCACTCGTGGACGCTGTTGCGTTTGTGGATGCTGTTGCGCTTGTGGATGCTGCTGCACTGGCGGGGGCGCTGCCAGCGGCTGTGCTGGTTGCGTCCGCCGGTGTGGCAGCTGCGGGCGTTCCCGTGCGTGCCGCCCCACCAGGGGCAGGTGTGGCAGCCGTGGTGCCGGCCAGCCGGGCAGGCGCGGGAGGCGCGGGAGGCGTCATGACCAGCCGGACCTGCAGGGTGTCGTTGCCCGTCATCTGCATGTCGAGCGTGCCGGCCACGCCCAGCTCGACGGCGTGCTGTTCGCGGCGGGAGTCGGTCGAGACGGCCATGCCCTGCTTGACGTAGTCGGTGGCGATGGGGCGGTCGGCGTGCTCGATGGCAATCCACAGGGTGCACAGACCGGCCACCACGGTGGCGGCCGGGATGCCGACCACCAGCCACATCAGTGGCTGCGAAAACGCCTTGACGGGCTGTGCGGGTTGCTGCGGAGGCAGGGATGGGGTGGACTGGGTGGCCATGGCAGGAAAGCAGATAGCGGAAAGGGCGCCAGGAGGAAACGCAACGAACGGAAGAACGTGGAAGGAAAGCGGACTTTCGGCCGCTGGCGGCGCAGGCTGAAGGTTGCGGGTGAAAAGGGCAGGGTACTGAAAAAATGGTGACCGGGAGTGGCCGGAGACAACGGGTGAAAGCGCGTGAACGCAGAGCGTGCTGTTGTGCAGGCCCCATGGCAAACCGGCGGAGCCTGGAAGGAGGCATCCGCCGGCGGCGTGCAATCAGCGTGGCACCATGTACACGGTTCCCTCGCGTCGTGGCTTGGCGCCGGTGTCTTCCTCGCCCTCCTGCGGCACCGGGGTGACCGTGATCTCGATGTTGTGCGAGCCCGGGCGTTCGGTGGTGGTGGGGGGCAGGTGGATGGCCAGCGGCACCATGCGGTTGGAGGTGGCGGGCACTTCGATGCGGGTCTGGCCGTCGATGCGCAGCTCCGGCATGCCCGTCACGCCCAGATCCAGCACCAGCGGCCGTTCGCTGGTGTTCATCAGGTTGAGCGTGTAGGTGTTCTCGATGTCGCCGTTTTCGGCAATGCCCGACAGGGCGCCGCGGTCGCGGATGATGTCCACGCGCAGGGTGTTGCGGCTGACCAGCGAGCCCACCAGGGCACCGGCCAGCACCAGCAGGATCAGGCCGTAGATCAGCACGCGCGGGCGCAGGATCCGTTTGGCGGTGGCCTTCGAGTCGAGGTGGTTGGTGAGGGCGTTCTCGGTGGCGTAGCGGATCAGGCCACGGGCATAGCCCATCTTGTCCATCACGCCGTTGCACACGTCGATGCAGGCGGCACAGCTGATGCACTGGTACTGCAGGCCGTCGCGGATGTCGATGCCGGTGGGGCAGACCTCGACGCACAGGCCGCAGTCGATGCAGCTGCCCAGGCCCAGGGCGGCCGGGTCGGCCTTCTTGGAGCGCGAGCCGCGCGGATCGCCACGTTCCTTGTCATAGGTGACGATCATGGTGTCCTTGTCGAACATGGCGCCCTGGAAGCGGGCATACGGACACATGTGGGTGCAGACCTGCTCGCGCAGGAAGCCGGCGTTGCCCCACAGGGCAAAGGCGTAGAACAGGAACCAGAACCACTGCCACGGGCCCAGTTCCAGGTGGATGATCTGCATCGGCAGGTCGCGGATGGGGGCGAAGTAGCCGATGAGGGTGAAGCCGGTGAACAGCGCGAACAGCACCCATAGCACGTGCTTGGTGCCGCGCACGCGCAGCTTGTACCAGGACCAGGGGGCATCGTCGAGCTTGCGGCGCCTGGGGCCGTCGCCTTCGAGTTTGGCCTCGATCCAGAGGAAGATTTCGGTGTAGACCGTCTGCGGGCAGGAGTAGCCGCACCAGACACGGCCGGCCACGGCCGTGACGAAGAAGAGGGTGAGGGCGCAGAACACCAGCAGGCCCGCCAGGTAGACGAAGTCCTGCGGCCAGAGCACGGCGCCGAACAGGTGGAACTTGCGCGCATCCAGATCGAACAGAACGGCCTGGCGACCGTTCCACATCAGCCAGGGCAGCCCAAAGAACACCAGCTGGGTGATGACCAGGGCCGCGATCCGCAGGTTGTCATAGCGGCCACGCACGGAGCGGGGCTGGATCTTGACGCGGGCGGCATAGCTGGAGAACAGGCTGCCGGTTTTCTGTTCGGCAGCCGCCCGGGCGGCCGCGGTCTTGCCGGCCGACCCCTTGGGCTTGTCCTTGGCGGGACGGTGGACCTGGATGACGCGTTCTTCCACGGCTCAGTTCTTCTTATTGTGCGACAGGGACATCACGTACGCGGCCAGCACGTCGATCTGTTCCTTCGTGAAGGTTTCGCCAAACACCGGCATCTGGCTGTCGAAGCCGTTGTTGATGGCGTACATCACGCCACGCAGGCCACCGCCGTGCAGCCAGACCTTGTCGGTCAGGTTGGGGGCGCCGATGTCCTGGTTGCCCTTGCCGTCCGGACCGTGGCAGGCCGCGCAGACCTGGAAGCCTTTCTTGCCTTTCTGGGCCTTGATCGGGTCGGTGGCCGAGCCGGACAGCGACAGCACGTACTGGGCCGTGTTCTCGATGTCGGCCGGGCTGTCGAAGTTGGCAGCCTGCGGCGGCATCATCCCGTGACGGCCTTCGGTGATGGTCTCGACGATGGCTTCGGAATCACCGCCGTGCAGCCAGTCGCCGTCGGTCAGGTTGGGGAAGTGCAGGCCCCCGCGGGCGTTGGCGCCGTGGCACTGGGCGCAGTTGTTCAGGAACAGCCGCTGGCCGATGGCCAGTGCCTCGGGGTTGTTCATCAGCTCGTCGGGTGACTTGCCGGCAAAGCTGGCGTAGATGGGGGCCACGCTGGCTTCCAGCTGCGCACGCTCCTCGTGGTACTGGCCCACCGAGGTCCAGCCGCCGATGCCGGGGAACTTGCCCAGCCCCGGGTAGTAGATCAGGTAGCCGATGCTGAAGGCCACGGTGACCAGGAAGAGGATCATCCACCAGCGGGGCAGGGGATTGTTGGCCTCGCGGATGTCACCGTCCCAGACGTGGCCGGTGGTGTTGTCGGCCGTCGGCTCGGGCCGGCGGCTGTTGCTGATCAGGACGAACAGGCAGAAGACGATGCCGAAGACCGACAGCGCGATGACGTAATATGACCAGAAGTCGGATACAAAATCAGCCATGTTTCGCCTCGTTCGGTTCGTTGGGTTCGTTCAGCGGGAGCATTGCCGCTTCGTCGAAGCGGGCCTTGTTTTTTCTGGACCAGGCATAGATGACGATGCCGATGAAGACCAGGATCAGCAGGAGGGTGATGATTCCCCGTAGCGTGTTGATGTCCATGTGACGGCTCCGCTCACTGGTTCTGCGGACGCACGCGGCCCAGACCCTGCAGGAAGGCGATCAGCGCCTGCTGTTCGGTCTTGTCCTTCACTTCCTCTTCGGCACCGGCAATGGCCTCGTCGGTGAATGGCACGCCCACGGCGCGCAGCGATTCCATGTGCCGTTTGATGGAGGAGGCATCGACCATCTGGGTTTCCAGCCACGGATAGGCCGGCATGTTGGACTCGGGCACCACGCTGCGTGGATCGTTCAGGTGGGCGATGTGCCAGTCGTCGCTGTAGCGGCCACCCACGCGGGCCAGGTCGGGGCCGGTACGCTTGCTGCCCCACTGGAACGGGTGATCCCACACCGACTCGCCGGCCACCGAGTAGGGGCCATAGCGCAGGGTTTCGGCACGCATCGGGCGGATCATCTGCGAGTGGCAGTTGTAGCAGCCCTCGCGCACGAAGATGTCGCGGCCGGCCACCTGCAGCGCGCTGGGCGGCGTCATGCCCGGCAGTGGCTCGGTGGTGGAACGCTGGAAGAACAGCGGCACGATCTGCACCAGACCGCCGACCGACACCACCAGCACGATCAGCACGATCATCAGCCAGGGGTTGGTTTCAATGGTTTCGTGAGAGAGTTTCATCGGAGCTTCCTTGAAGGACCCTTGGGCGCACCACCCCCCGCACCGGCCGGACGGAACCGGCCCGTGGCGGGAAAACCGGAGGCAGGGCGGGCGCTGGCGGCGGTTCAGTGACCCTGTTGGACGGTGTTCAGTTGCGGAACGGGCTGGACGGCCGGTGTGGCTTCGGCCTCGGCCGGCAGCGGGGCCGCCGTGGTGTCACCGCGCACGGTACGCCAGGTGTTGTAGGCCATGATGACCATGCCGCTCAGGTACAGCACGCCACCGATCAGGCGGACGACGTAGTACGGGAAGCTGGCTTTCACCGATTCGGCGAAGGTGTAGGTCAGGGTGCCGTCCGGCTCCAGGGCGCGCCACATCAGGCCCTGGGTGACGCCGGCCACCCACAGGGCGATGGCGTACAGGGCGATGCCGATGG
>ERZ773010.1859-NODE-1859-length-12807-cov-28.277525_pt1 | contig 12807 bp, 11 predicted proteins | sample MGYA00580842_ERZ773010 | MGnify/ENA primary metagenome ERZ773010 (study PRJEB29015, sample SAMEA2737982) | human oral metagenome | biome: human oral; feature: human-associated habitat; material: dental | place: China | collected 2107 ...
GTCGGTCGGAGCCGAGGCGCCCGACGCGCGGATGCGCGAGCTCTTCGGCGCCGCCCTGCCCGGGGCCGAGCGCTTCGCGCGAATGCTGGCCGATCAGGGCGAGCTGCGCGGACTGGTCGGCCCGCGCGAGCTCCCCCGGCTCTGGACGCGCCACCTGGCGAACTCGGCCGCCGTCGTCGATTTCCTGCCCCGCCGCGGCGCCGTGGCCGACGTCGGGTCGGGGGCGGGCTTCCCCGGCGTCGTCATCGCCCTGCTGCGCCCCGATCTGGAGGTGACGCTCATTGAGCCGATGGAGCGGCGGATCGACTGGCTGACTGACGTCGTCGCGGAGCTCGGCCTGGACAACGCGGTCCCGCGCCGGGCCCGGGCGCAGGAGGTCCGCGATCGCTTCGACGCGGTCACGGCGCGCGCCGTGGCCGGGCTGCCCAGGCTCGTGCGCATCACCGCGCCCCTGCTGCGTCCGGGCGGGCGCCTTCTCGCCCTCAAGGGGGCCCGGGCCCGGGAAGAGGTTGATGAGGCGCGGCGCGTCATCAAGGGGGCGGGACTCGAATCCGCCGTCATCCACGACGTCGTCACCCCCGGCGGGGAGTCGACCCGGGTGGTCGAGATCCGCCGGCGCCGGAGCGGCTAGGAGCGGCCGGGTACGATCGCGGTCAATCGGCGGCGGTGCATTCCCTGCGGCGTCGTCGGACTCACGTAGACTGGGGCGGCCAGGCGGTGTGCGCCGTCGGGAAGCCGAACGAGGAGACCAGGGTTGTCAGGTTCATCCATCTTCGACCAGCTCCGGGCCGAGCACGCCGTCCTCGAGGACGTCTCAGCCGTCGGCTTTCCGCGCCCCGAGCAGACTCGGGTGATCGCCGTCGCGAATCAGAAGGGCGGTGTCGGCAAGACGTCGACGGCGGTCAATGTCGCCGCGGCGCTCGCCGAGGGCGGCCTCCATGTTCTTGTCATCGATGCGGACTCGCAGGGCAACGCCTCCACGGCTCTGGGCGTGGAGCACGGGGAGGAGCACACCTCGATCTACGATGTGCTGGTCGAGGGCGTGCGCATCCAGGACGTCGTCTCGCAGACGCGCTTCTCCCAGAACCTGTGGTGCCTGCCCGCATCGATCGATGTCGCCGCCGTGGAGATCGAGCTCATCGACTCCACCGGACGCGAGTCCAAGCTTCGCCAGGCGCTTCGCGACTACCTGCTCAGCAGGAACGGGGAGGGCCTGCCCAGGTTGGACTACGTCCTCATCGACTGCCCGCCGAGTCTGGGGATTATGACGATCAACGCCTTCGTTGCCGCCGGGGAGGTGCTCATCCCGCTGCAGGCCGAGTACTACGCCCTGGAGGGTCTGGCCCTGCTCACGCGGTCGGTGCAAAGAGTTGCCGAGATCCACAATCCGGCCCTGTGCGTTTCGATGATCGCATTGACCATGTTCGACAGGCGGACGACGCTGGCTCGGGACGTCGAGTCAGAGGTGCGCGCATACTTCCCCGCCGCAACCCTCAAGACGAAGATACCAAGATCCGTGCGCGTCGCGGAGGCGCCGTCCTTCGGCGCACCGGTCGTCTTCTGGAACCCGAGGTCTTCCGGCGCGGTGGCGTACAAGGTCCTGGCTCAGGAAATTGCATTGCGGGGCACGGGCATGGAGCTGCCCGAGATCAACGTGCCCGACGACGACGTTGAGGAGACGTAATGGCCCAGAAGAAGCGAGGTTTGGGAAGAGGTCTGCAGGCGCTCATCCCCGAGGCGCAAACGGAGATCCCGTCGCGGCGCCCGACGGACGTCTTCTTCCCCGAGTCGCGCTCGCCGGCTCGCTCGAAGATGACGACGGACGAGGTCTCGGACGCGGCCTCGCGACATGCCGCGGAGATCGCCTCAACTCTGCTCGCGCCCTCGAAGCGGACCCGCGGCAGGCGATCGTCGCCCCCGGCCACTGCGACGAAGCCCTCGGCCGCCGCGGCCAAGCCCAAGTCCGGCAGGGCCAGGTCCGGATCCGAGTCCGCCGGGAGGTCCGAGGGGACGAGGACGGGGCGTCGGCGCAGTAGTCGTGTTTCACGTGAAACACTGATGGCGGACGCGTCCGAGCTCGCGCTCATCGGCCTGGGCGACCGTCCCGGGGATGAGACGGCGCTGCCGACGGGCCGGTCGGAGCCGGGGAGGCCGCCCGCGGCCGAGGCGAAGGGCGAGGCGAGGAGCGAGGGGAAGGGCCCCGACAACGAGGGGCTGGTCCCCGTGCCGGGGGCGACCTTCGCCGAGCTCCCGGTGAAGATCATCGTTCCCAATCCCCGCCAGCCGCGACAGGTCTTCGACGAGGACGACATCACCGAGCTCGCCGCCTCCATCAAGGAGGTGGGCCTGCTTCAGCCGATCGTGGTGCGCCGGGTCGACGATGAGGACGGCCGGGCCGAGAGCTATGAGCTCGTCATGGGCGAGCGGCGGCTCCGAGCCGCGAAGGAGGCCGGACTCGAGACGATTCCGGCGGTGGTGCGCTACACGGAGGACCAGGACCTTCTGCGCGACGCCCTGCTGGAGAACCTCCACCGCGTTCAGCTCAATCCGCTGGAGGAGGCGGCCGCCTATCAGCAGCTGCTGGAGGACTTCAACTGCACCCACGCCGAGCTGTCGAAGCGGATCGCGCGGTCGCGGTCGCAGATCTCCAACACGCTGCGCCTCATGAAGCTTCCGCCCCTCGTCCAGCGGCGCCTGGCGGCGGGCGTGCTCTCCGCCGGTCACGCGCGGGCGCTCCTCGGCCTGCCGGACGTCGCGGCCATGGAGCGACTCGCGCAGCGGATTGTGGCCGAAGGGCTGTCCGTCCGGGCGACCGAGGAACTCGTGGCGCTGCACGACGAGCCGCCGCAGGCGCAGAACACGCGGCAGACGCGACGGACGGCGGGATCGCGCACCCGGCGCAGCGCCCCGCTGCCGGCGTTGTCGACGCAGCTGTCGGACGTCTTCGATACGAGGGTCAAGGTCACCCGGGGATCGAAGAAGGGGAGGATCACGATCGAGTTCGCGGGCGATGAGGACCTGGCGCGGATCGTCGAGACCCTGGTTCCGGGGACGACGCTCACGGAGAACTGAGATTGAGACGGGAGGGCTCGGGATGGTTTCACGTGAAACATCCCGAGCTCCTGCGGTTCCAAGGGGTCCTGAACCGCGATCCGTCGGCTCTCTTCTCGGACGGGGGCGGGCCTCCGCCGGATGCCGCCCGGCGGCCCGAGGCCGCCTCAGGCGAGGGTGAAGCCCCTCTTCTTGAGGATCCTGCCGATCGTGGAGTGATCCAGGTTCGGAATCCCGTCCGTCGACGCGATCCGTCGCTCCAGCAACCGCAATGACCAGCGCCCGTACCCCTCCGGGGGCTGGGAGCAGGCCAGGGCGATCACCCTGGCCTCCACCTCGTCGGTCACCTTGGACTCCACCGGCGGCTTGAGTCGAACCTTGCGGTTGATCGCCGCCCGAGCCCCGTCCCGCTGCGCATAGTCCTTGGCGACCCGCACCACGGTGGTCACGCTCACCCCCGATCGTTCAGCCACCTCGCGCTGCGTCAACAGCCCCTCGTCCCGGCCCTCGTCCAGATCCAGCAGGATGCGGGCCCGACGGATCCGTCTGGGCGCCCCCCGCCCCGAGTTCACCACCTCCTCCAGGAAGCTCCGCTCGTCGTCGCTCAGCACGACCCGCCACGATCTCGCCGTCATGAGCCCAACCCCTCGACCCCGGTGCACCCGAACAAACAATCACGGCAGTCTACTGGTTCGCCGATGGGGGCGACAACGATGAGGGCGACTGGGGGCGGACATCGAGGATGTTTCACGTGAAACACGCTTCGACTCCCGCCCCGTCGCGCGGCGCGGATCAGGAGGACGTCACCAGGGGGTGTCGGACGAGGGCGTCGTACAGCTCCGGGAGCCCGCCCTCGGCCTCGGCGGCGAGGGGGAGGAGGGATGTCTCGGTCATCCCCGGGACGACATTGACGTCGATGAACCACGGCGTGCCCGCGTCGTCGAGAATGAGATCGGTGCGCGAGAGATTGCCCAGGCCCAGGGTCCGGTGCACCGTCATGGCGGTCTCCTGGACGAGTGCGAACTCGGCGGCGGTGAGACGGGCGGGGACGAAGTACTCCGATCGCCCCGGGTTGTACCGGGCGTCGAAGTCGTACTCGCCGTCGGTGACGACCTCCACCGGCGGCAGCGGGCGCGGACCGTCCCCGGTGTCCACCACGGAGACCGCGATCTCGCGACCCGGAACATAGGACTCGATGAGGGCGCGCTCGTCGTAGGCGAAGCAGGCGACCATGGCGCTGCGCAGCTCGTCGGCGTCCGCGGCCAGCGAGACGCCCAGCCCGGAGCCGCCCTGATTCGGCTTGACGACGACGGGAAGGCCGAGGTGGGCGGCGACGACGCCGAGGACCTCCTGCGCCCCGAGCTGGGAGAAGTAGGTCTTGGGCAGGGTCACCGAATCGGGCGTGAGCACTCCGCCGGTGCGGACCATGGCCTTGGCGGTGGGTTTGAAGGAGGCTCGCTGGCAGCCGTCGGAGTGCGTGCCCACGTACGGCAGACCCAGGGCGATGAGGACGTTCTGCAGCCCGCCGTCCTCCCCGGGGCCGCCGTGCACGAGCGGCCAGACGACGTCGGGCCCGAAGGCGCGCAGGGAGGAGATCATCCGGGCGTCGACGTCGAGGACCAGCACGCTGTGACCGAGGCGCTTGAGGACCTGGGCCACGCGATTGCCCGAGTGCAGTGACACGCCCCGCTCGTGGCTGAGGCCGCCGGCGAGGACGGCCACGCGCAGGGGCTCCGTCGAAGGGGTGAAGGTTTCGCTCATGCTGACTCCTCAGATCTGGTCGGGCGCCGGGGCGGTGATACCCCGCGTCGGGCGGGAGCGGGTCGGTCCGAAGAGCTCGAGGAGCTCCATGTCCCGGCCCACGACCCGGGACAGGCGCCGAACGCCCTCGCGGATCTCGACCGGCTCGGGGTAGCAGAAGGACAGGCGCATGTGGTCGTGCCCCGCCCGTCCGCCCGCATAGAAGGCCGTGCCGGAGACGTAGGCGACGAGGTTCGTCACGGCGCGCGGCAGCATGTCCTTGGCGTCCACGCCCTCGGGGAGCCGGACCCAGACGTAGAAGCCGCCGTCGGGCACGTTCCACGAGCACATGGGCATGAACTCGTCGAGCGCCGCGACCATGGCGTCCCGGCGCTCCCTGTACATCCCCCGGAACTCCGCGATCTGGGCCCTCCAGTCGAAGGAGTCGAGGTACATGGCGATGGAGTACTGGCCCACGGAGGACGGGCACAGGATCGCGGCCTCGGACGCCAGCTTCATCTTCTCCCGCACGGCGGGCGGGGCGACCGCCCAGCCGACCCGGTAGCCCGGCGCGAAGATCTTGGAGAAGGAGCTGAGGTAGACGACGTCGTCGGGGGCGATGGTCTTGAGAGCGGTGTGGGTCTGCCCCTCGAAGCCGAGGAGCCCGTAGGGGTTGTCCTCGATGATGAGAACGCGGTGCCGGCGGCAGACCTCCACGACCCGGGGGCGGCGCTCCGCGGAGAGGCTGACCCCGGCCGGGTTGTGGAAATTGGGCAGGCAGTAGAAGAACTTGACGCGGCGGCCCTCCCGCTCCAGGCGGGCGATGCGCTCCTCGAGAGCCTCGGGGACGACGCCGTCGGCGTCGATCTCGACCTGCTGGACGTCCGCCTGGTAGGTGGCGAAGATGGAGAGCGATCCGACGTAGGTGGGGGCCTCGGCGAGGACGACGTCGCCCGGGTCGATGAAGAGCTCGGTGAGAATGTCGACGGCCTGCTGGGAGCCGGTGGTGACGACGACGTCGTCGGGATCGGCGTTGATGCCCTCCAGCATCATGACCTGCGGAATCCACTCGCGCAGGGCGGGCAGGCCCTGGCCGTTGCCGTACTGGAGCGCGCGGCCGCCGTCCTTGCGGATCATGCGGGCGGTCGCCTCGGCGAGCTCGTCCAGCGGGAGGTCCTTGAGATTGGGCATGCCGCCGGCCAGGGAGACGACCTCGGGACGGGCGGCGACGGCGAAGAGCGAGCGCGTCTCCGAGGCGCGCAGGCCATGGGCCCGGGCGGCGTAGTTGTCCAGCCACGGATCGAGCCGGTTGCCTTTCACCTGGGGCGCGTCGCTCACATCCGTCTCCTCTCCGGCGGGCCTGTCCCGGTCGCTCTCCAAGTCTGCCACGCCCGGCGCGAAGGCCGAAGAAGACGCCGTGTCCGCGGCATTGGCCGCGGCCGGTTCGGGGGCCGGCGGCGGGCCCGCGGGCCGTCCGCCTTCGCGTTGCTATCGGCGTCGGCGACCGGACGGTTCACGGGCGGCGGACCCGTGGACGGCCGGCGTCCCGGCGAAGCCATGGCGGCCGGCACCCGCCGAGGCGCTCCGCCGTCGCAACTCTGCGGGCCCGCGGAGCGATGTTTCACGTGAAACACCGACCGGGTCCGTCGCGCGGATCGGTGCGGCGCGGCTGCGCGGCTCCTCAGCGGCGCACGGCGTCAGCCGCGATGAGCGCGCGCAGGCGCTCGATGTCGTTCGGGATCTCGACGACGCGCTGCTCGGCGCGGAGCATCCTCGCCAGGGAGTCGTCGAGGGACGGCGCCGATCCGATGGCCTCGGCCACGGTCTCGCCGAACTTCGCGGCCTTCGCCGCCTCCGTGACGAGGATGGGCAGCCCCTCCTCCCGCTGGGCCAGGGCGACCGTGACGCCGTCGGCCGTGTGGGGATCGATGAGCCTGCCGGTGGCGGCGTGGACCAGGCGGATGGCGGCGAGCCGATCCGCGTGCGTCGAGGTGCCGGAGACGAATCCGAACTCCTCGGCCATGCGGTCGCGCTGCGCCGACAGGTCGAGCCTTCCGGTGCGCTCCAGCTCGGACCACGCCTCCACGAAGACCTCCGGGCCCAGGAGGGTGTAGATGAATCGCTCCAGGTTGGAGGCCTTCGAGATGTCCATGGACGGGCTCGACGTCACCAGGGTCGCCTCGCTCGGGCGCGGCGCGTACACGCCGGTGCGGAAGAACTCGTCCAGGACATTGTTCTCATTCGTCGCCAGGATGAGGCGCCGGATGGGCACCCCCATGCTCCGCGCCAGGTGCCCGGCGTAGATATTGCCGAAGTTCCCGCTGGGAACGGCGACGTCCACGCGCGTCTCCGACCGCGCCCGCTCCGGGGCGTCGTCGGAGACGCGCAGCCAGGCCCACACGTAGTAGACGATCTGCGCGGCGATGCGCCCGAAGTTGATGGAGTTGACCGCGCCGATCGAGTGCTCCGCCTTGAAGGCGGCGTCGGCGTTGACCGCCTTGACCAGGTTCTGGCAGTCGTCGAAGACGCCGTCGACGGCGATATTGTGGATATTGGCGTCCGCGAGGGAGTACATCTGCGCCCGCTGCACCTCGCTCATCCGCCCCAGCGGGGAGAGCATGAAGACGCTGACGCCCTCCCGCCCCCGGAAGGCGTGCTCGGCCGCCGAGCCGGTGTCGCCGCTCGTCGCGCCCAGGATATTGAGGACGCGCCCGCGCCGGGCCAGGACGCGGGGGATCGCCTGCCCGAGGAACTGCATGGCCAGATCCTTGAAGGCCAGGGTCGGGCCCTCGGACAGGCCGACCAGCACGAGGCCGTCGGCGACCGCGTCGAGCCAGTACAGCGGCACGACTTCGGCCGGGAAGTGGGGCGGGCCGTAGGCGGCCGCCGTCATCTCGCGCAGGTCGGCCGCCGGGATGTCGGTGGCGTACAGGCCGATGATGCGCGCGGCGAGCTCGGCGTAGGGCAGGGGGCGCAGCGACTCGAGGTCCTCGGCGGTCAGCCGGGGCGTCTCGGCGGGGACGGTGAGACCGCCGTCGGGCGCCAGGCCCTGGAGGAGGACGTCGGTGAAGCCGATGGGGCTCATGCCCCCGCGCGTCGAGATGAACTGCATGTGTCAACCCTACCGGTGCTGCGCTGATCCTGCGCCACCGGTCCGCCGAGCGCGCGAGGTGCGGCGCGCCCGGCGGCGAGTAGCCTGGATGCCGTCAGCGCACAGACCGGAACGGGGAAAAACGGTGCCATGAGTGAATCCGACGACGCGCGGCCCGGCGCAATGACCGAGCTCGACAAACTCGATGCGGGCCTGCCCTACATGTTCCTGGATCCGCAGGTGGTGGCGCGCAAGCAGCGCGCCGTCGTCCTGACCCGGGCCTTCAACGACGCCGAGCCCACGGATGTGGCGGCCCAGGATCGGCTCATTCGCGAGCTCTTCGGCTCGACCGGAGACTTCGTCAGCGTCCAGCAGCCCTTCCACTGCGATCACGGCGCGAATATCCATGTGGGCGACGGGTTCCTGACGAATTACAACGTCACGATCCTCGATATCGCTCCGGTGCGCATTGGCGAGCACGTCATGATCGGGCCGAATGTGCTCATCTCAACCGTCGGGCACCCCCTCAGCGCCCGCGGCCGGCGCCAGTGGGGCGCCTTCGCCCAGCCCGTGACGATCGGCGACGACGTGTGGATCGGCGGGAACGCCGTCATTCTTCCGGGGGTGACGATCGGTTCGAATGTCGTGGTGGCGGCGGGCGCCGTCGTCACCGCGGACGTGCCCGACGGCGTCGTCGTGGGAGGTGTGCCCGCCCGCGTGCTGCGCGAGCTGCCGGAGGACGACGGCGCATAACGCGACGCCGGCCCGGTGCCGGGCTGGACGGAGGCGACGACGGCCGCCGCATCGCCCGCGACGACGGGTAGTGTGGATGTCATCAGCGCACAGAACAGACCGGAGCGGCAGAATCATGGATGAGCCCGACGACGCGCAGCCCGAACTCAAGAAGTTCGAGGGCGGCCTGCCCTACATGTTCGTGGGCCCGCGGGTGACGCCGCGCAGGCAGCGCGCCATCCCCCGGGTCCTCACCGTCGTCATGGTGGTGATCATGATCGCGCTCCTCCTCGGGGTGCTCTTCGCCGTGGTGAACCTGACCCGGCTCTCCCGAATCCGCTTCTCCGACGAGGACATCCCGCCGGCGGAGACGGTGCCCGCGACCTTGGCCGGCGTCAGCCCCGCCCCGGTCTCCGCCGTCGACCTCTAGACGCCGGCAGCGGCGGGCACGTCCGGATCCGCGCCGTCGGCCCGTGGATGCCGCTACGCCACTTCCCCTCTGCTACGCCACTTCGCCCTCTGCTACGCTTCCTTTCCTCGTACAGTGGAGGGTGAAGGAGCGTAGCAGAGGGGAAGTGGCGTAGCAGACGGCCCGATACTCCCCGGCATCGCGGGCGCACCCCTGCCCGGTTCGCGCTTTGCTCCCGATCATGCCGAGCTATCCACAGGATGTGCATTTTCCGCCGGTCTCGCGTGTCATATCCGCCGGTCTCGCGTGTCATATCCGCCGGTTTCGAGTGTCGTTTCCGCCGGTTTCGCGAAGGGGGAGGGGAGGGTCAGGCGAGGGCCCTGTCGAGCTGCGCCTTGAAGGAGGCCTTCGGGCGCGAGCCGGTGAACCGGTGGACCACCTCGCCGTCGCGCACGACCGCGAAGGTCGGGATCGAGGACACGTTCATCGAGCGGGCGACCGCGGGGTTCTCCTCGATGTCGACCTTGACGAACTTGGCCCGACCGCCCATCTCGGCGGCGATCTCGTCGACGACGGGGCCCATCTGGCGGCACGGTCCGCACCACTCGGCCCACAGGTCGACCACCACGGGCAGGTCGGAGCTCAGGACCTCGGACTGCCAGGTGGCGTCGGTGACGACGAGGACATGGGACATGGCTGTTCTCCTTATCTGACTGGTCCCGGACGGGTTGTCGGCCCCCGGGTTGACGGACGCCTCTTCGTGCGGTTCCCCTTCGATTGCCGGGCGAGCATCGGACAAGCCGCCGGGCGGCTGCCGAGCGGCTGCCCGGGGGCGCGCCGAGAGGGGTCAGGCGAGGTTCTCCAGGTAGTGCTGGGCGTCGAGGGCGGCCCGGCAGCCGGATCCCGCCGCGGTGACGGCCTGCTGGTAGTGCGGGTCGGCGACGTCGCCGCAGGCGAACACGCCCGGGATCGCCGTGCGCTGACTGGGGTGGCGGACCACGATGTAGCCGGCCTCATCGAGCTCCAGGGCTCCGGCGACGAGCTCGGAGCGCGGGACCTGGCCGATGGCCACGAACAGGCCGGTCACGGCCAGCTCGCGGCGCTCGCCGGTGGCGGTGTCCTCCAGGGTCACCGACTCCAGGGCCTGGCGCCCGCCCAGGCCCACGACCCTGGAGTTCCAGGCGAAGGCGATCTTCGGGTCGGCCTGGGCGCGCTCGGCCATGACGGCGCTGGCCCGCAGCTGGTCGCGGCGGTGGACGACGGTGACCGAGCGGGCGAAACGGGTCAGGTGCAGGGCCTCCTCCATGGCGGAGTCCCCCCCGCCGACGACGGCGATGTCCTGGTCCTTGAAGAAGAAGCCGTCGCAGGTGGCGCAGTAGGACACCCCGTGGCCGGAGAGCCGCTCCTCGCCGTCGAGCCCGAGCCTGCGGTGCTCCGAGCCGGTGGAGATGATGACCGTGCGGGTCTCGTAGACGCCGTCGTCGGTGGTGACCTTCTTGATCTCGCCGTCCAGATCGAGGGCGGTGACGTCCTCGTAGCGGATGTCGGCGCCGAGGCGCTCGGCCTGCTCCTGCATCTGCGTCATGAGTTCGGGCCCCATGACGCCCTCGACGAAGCCCGGGTAGTTCTCGACCTCGGTGGTGTTCATGAGGGCCCCGCCCGCGGTCACCGACCCGGCCAGGACGATCGGGGACAGCTGGGCGCGTGCGGCATAGATGGCGGCCGTGTAGCCGGCCGGGCCGGAGCCGACGATGACGACGTCGTGGATCATGACTCTCCTCCAGATGGGCGGCGCAGGTCGGCGGAACCGCTGACGCGGCTGCGGTTCGTCGTTGGTTGCAACTTGTGATGGGACGGGGTTGTTCCCATGGGATCACCTATCGGAGGGTGATCTCCGAGATAGTGACCTTGTTGAGCCCGTCGGAGGACTTGGGCACTTCGGTCACCCACACGACGATCGAGCTGGTCTCGGTCGGGGTGAACTCGAAGGTCGTGGTGCCCTGGGTGAAGGCCCCCTCCGCCAGGACCGTGCCGCCCTGCGGGTCCTCGGGGCTGGTGGCGCGGATCTGGACGTGCCCGCCGCTGCCGGTGCCCTGAATGTCGATGGCGGAGACCTTCGCCGGGGAGGCCAGGGTCACGGCCACCCCGATGCCCCCCTTGGAGTCCATCGTCGGGGAGTTGTAGAAGCGCGAGTACCACTCGGTGCCCGGGTTCCCGTCCACCAGGTTGCCGGCCAGCTCGGGGTGCTCGTTGTTGTCCCCGAAGGGGTCGAGCGACTGCGCGCCGGAGATCGTGATGGGCGCGGCGGGCTGCGAGGGCTGGGCCGGCTGCTGCGGAGCGGGGTTGGCGCCGGCCGAGGCCGAGGGCACCGTGTCCGCCGCCGGGATGTCCTTGTCGGCGAAGGGGACCTTGGAGAGCTGGACCAGGTTCTTCACCGCGAAGAGCACACCGATGAGGATCACGATAATGGTCACCACGATGATGATCGTGGAGGTCCGGCTCAGCGACGGCGACTCGTCCTCGTCGTAGTCCTCGTCGTCGTCCGGCGACGGCGAGGAGGGCAGCGGCGGCGGGAAGGCCGGCGGCATGGCGTTGCTCGGCGCGGCGGGGAAGGACACTGTCGCCGTGTGCTCCAGACCATCGGCGCCGGCCGCCTCCCCGGCGATGGCCGCGGCCTCCTGAGCGGCCTGGGAGACGGGCCGCGCGCTCGACAGACCGCGCAGGCGCGACAGGACGCCGCGCGCGCCCCCGGCCGTCTCGGCCTCGGAGCCGGCTTCCGAGGCGATCGCCGCGTCCTCGACGAGGACCGAGGCGTCCCAGGGCTCCAGGGCCCGGGCGACCTCGGAGGCGGAGATCGGCACGTTCGAGTTCCAGGTCCGGGCCACGAGGGCGTCCAGGTCGGCGTCGTCGGCGCTCATCGAGTGATTGATCGAGGAGGGGGGCTCGGGGGCGCCGTCGACCATGGGGGCCGAGACGATGCCCGAGCGCTTGCCCGGCCAGCGCCCGGTCAGCCCGTAGTAGAGCAGCTCGACCAGGGCCTTGGCGTCCGTGCGGTCGAAGGCCAGCGGGTCGGAGTCGCCGTCCTGCAGGCCCAGCACCGCCGCCTCGATCCCGACGCCGGAGAGCTGGACCCGCCCGTCCGGGCGCAGGCGCACGGAGTCCGGCGACAGGTGCAGGTGGTGCAGGCCGCGCCGCGAGCAGGCGTCCAGGACCTGGGCGACCTCCCCGATGATCGCGCGGATCAGCGCCGGGTCGGAGGTGGCCTGGGCGAAGGTGCTGAAGGGGACGCCCTCGGTCGGCTCGGTGACGATGAAGGCGTCGGAGCTCGTCTCCACGTCGTGGACGCGCTGCATCCTCTCGTCCTCGACCAGGACCGCGCGGGTGGCGGCCTCGAGGACCTCGTCGCGGTGCGGGGTGGCCGCGGTGAGCGCCAGGATGGTGACGTCGCGATCGAGGATCGTGTCGTAGCCCAGATGGCGGACGATACGGGGCAGGGTAGCCGGGAGGGTGGACAACAACCGGTAACGGCCGGTGCCGATCGGGGTACCCTCGGTCATGCGTCTGCCTCCTCGCCGGCGTCGGGCATACGGGTGCGCCCCGATTGTAGCGACCGGCTCCGCGGGTGGCGCGGGCGCGGGTCCGGGACCGGGGGGCGGTGCCGGTGCCGGGATCGGGGACTGGGCCGCCGTCGGCGGCGCGCTCAGGACGACGGGGGGCAGCTCCTCGGTGTGAGCCATTGTCACCGGGACGGGCTGCACGACGGGCGGCATGGCGGGCGGCGCGG
>ERZ773010.1861-NODE-1861-length-12806-cov-34.009097_pt1 | contig 12806 bp, 9 predicted proteins | sample MGYA00580842_ERZ773010 | MGnify/ENA primary metagenome ERZ773010 (study PRJEB29015, sample SAMEA2737982) | human oral metagenome | biome: human oral; feature: human-associated habitat; material: dental | place: China | collected 2107 ...
AACTTGTTGCACGAAATCGTGAATATTCGGAAAGGGTAAATAACGTTCCGTGCGTAGTTCGGTCGTGCATCAAGATGCACGCTACGAGGGAATCGTGAATCACGCATCGGGGTTGAATCATTCGTGCAACAAGTTGCACGCTACATTCGAAATGAATAACGCTCTTGATGGTTGATAATATGTTGTTTGAAAAAACACACGAAAAAATCACCGCACTTTATTTCGTGCCGTGGTTGATTCGGTCGTGCAACAAGTTGCACGCTACGAGGAAATCGTGAATTACGCATCGGGGTTGATTCGGTCGTGCAACAAGTTGCACGCTACGGGGCATCGTATAACGCATTACCGTTACGAATAAAAAAAGCACGGCATTTTTATGTCGTGCTTTTTTGTTAAGCGAGTTCACCGATTAGGTGAGCTGCGGAGTGATTACCATTGGTAACCGGCGCCGATTGTACCGCCGAAGTCGCCGCGGGAGTTGGTGTTACCGGTGACTTTCAAGATAACTTTACCGTTATCAGAAATACGGGATACACCAATCGCTAAGCCGCTTTGACCGCGATAGGTACTTGCTGCTGCTGCAACCATGCTCTTACCCGGACGGAAGGCTTGCGGAAGACCGGCTGTTGCCAATGCACCTGCGATACCGCCGCGTAAGTCACGATCCATTTTACGTAGATCGCCACGGATTTGGTTGAAGTTGTTTGCGGTATTTTGGTTAATTGCCGCAATCGCGCCATGAACGGTATTTTGTCCGGTGTTACCGATACCGTTTTGGCCTGCAACCACTTTGCCGTCTTTCACGGTTGCGCCGCCGCCAATCACATCCGCTACGCTCTTCGCAGTTTCATGTAATTGACCGCCGTTGACCGCATCTTTGCTGTCAGCCGCGACATTGCCGTTAGCAACGTTGCTGATGGCTTTACCCGCAGCATTGATGCCGTCTTTGCTCATGCTCGGACCGTTTGCAACTTGAACACGATCTGTCGTTACGTTCTTCACGTTAAGGTTATCGTTGAAGCTTACTTCTACATTGCCGTTAGGGTCTTTGTTGAAGTTTAGGTTACCATCTTTAGAGGTTAAACCTTGTACAGCGCTGTCAGCTTTAGCAAGACTTGCTTTTGTCTTGTCAGACACATCCACAGTGTAAGTGGTTGTGTTGCTGTCTGCATCGTGCTTGCTAGTTACGGTCACTTGATCGCTTCCTGCTTCAGTTACTGCACGTTCAACATCCACGGTATATTCATGACCGCCTGCAGCGTTAACGTCTTCAGTCACAGTTACGTTAGAACGACCGTCTTTAGCTTTCACGCTGGTTTTCTCAGCTGCAGCTTTCTTAGCAAGGTCATTCACAGCTTTAATCGCATCGTTAACGTTACCTTTACCGGTGTCACCGATGTTGCTCATGGTAATGTCGCCATTGCCATTCACTGTCGCGTCGCCGCCTAACACATTAACAACGTTTTGAGCCACGTTAGATACTTTTGTATCCACTTTGTCTAACTGACCTTTATTGACTGCATCTGCTGCATCCACACCGTCAGCAACGTTAGTTACCTTGGTATTGTTCGCATTAATGCCATCTTTGGTCATGCTTGGACCGTTATTAATGGTTACACCATCGTTATTCACGGTAGTATCGCCTGCTTTCACAGAATCCACGTTCAAGTTTTTCGCGGTGGACACTTTGTAGTGTTTACCGCCTTCAGCATTGGTGGATTCTTCCACAACAATGTTGTCGCCTTGTTCTACAGTGGTGTGTTTCTTCGCAGTGTCTGCTGCATTTTTCGCTAAATCGTTAACGTGTTTGATCGCATCGTTAACGTTACCTTTACCGGTTTCGCCGATATTGGTCATGGTAACTTTACCATCGCCATCCACTGCTGCATCACCACCTAACACGTCTGCTACGCCTTTCGCTACATTATGTAACTGACCGCCGTTCACAGCATCTTTGCTGTTTTCTGCGACATCGCCGGCTGCTACGTTAGTGATTTTCTTATCACCTGCGTCAATACCGTCTTTCTTCACAGAAGGACCGCCTGCGATGGTTAAACCATCGTTATTCACGGTAGTATCGCCTGCTTTCACAGAATCCACGGTTAAGTCTTTCTTCAAGCTTAATTTCGGATTCTTCGGATCGGTGTTATCAACCACTAAGTTTTGTTCACCGTTTGCAACATCCACAGATTTCACTGCGCTGTCAGCAACGCCTTTCACAGCGTCTAACTGACCTTTGTTCACTGCATCATTTGGATTCACACCGTCAGCAACGTTAGTGATGGTATTACCGCCTGCGTTAATGCCACCTTTCGTTACAGAAGGACCACCGGCGATGGTTACACCATCGTTATTCACGGTAGTATCGCCTGCTTTCACAGAATCCACGTTCAAGTTTTTCGCGGTGGACACTTTGTAGTGTTTACCGCCTTCAGCATTGGTGGATTCTTCCACAACAATGTTGTCGCCTTGTTCTACAGTGGTGTGTTTCTTCGCAGTGTCTGCTGCGGCTTTCGCTGCATCGTTAACGTGTTTGATTGCATCACCGATGTTACCTTTACCGGTTTCACCGATACCTTTCGCAGGATCCGCTACAGTGACTTTACCTGTCGCAGGATCGATAGTTGCATCCGGACCGATTAAGTCTTTCACGTTATTCGCTACGTTGTACAACTGGCTACCGTTAACCGCATCCTTGCTGGTTGGGGTAACTGCGCCCGGTGCAACGTTAGTGATTGTTTTATCACCTGCATTAATGCCGTCTTTCTTCACAGAAGGACCGCCTGCAATGGTTAAGCCATCGGTATTCAATGTGCTGTCACCTGCTTTCACAGAATCCACGGTTAAGTCTTTCTTCAAGCTTAATTTCGGATTTTTCGGATCGGTGTTGTCAACCACTAAGTTTTGTTCACCATTTGCAACATCCACAGATTTCACTGCGCTGTCAGCAACGCCTTTCACGGCATCTAACTGACCTTTGTTCACAGCATCATTTGGATCAACGCCGTCAGCAACGTTGGTAATCTTGTTACCATTTGCATTTAAGCCAGCGTTGTTGATGTAAGTGTTGCCACCTACTTTCACGCCATCGTTGCCTAATACGACTTGGTTTGTACCTTCACCTGCAGTGACTTCTTTCAAGCTAATGCTATCTTTAAGCGAGAATTCCACTTGGGCACCATTTGCGCCGTTGGTTTGTTTCGCTTTCAAGTTTTTACCTGCTTGAAGAGTGACTTTGTTGCCGGCTTTGATTTTTTGGTCAGCTTGAGAAGCTGCATCCAATTCGCCGTCAGTCGCTTTGGTATCCACCACGAAGTGGGTGTTTGCAAGCGCATCAGCAACAGTGCCTGCAGTCACTAACTTACCTTTCTCTTCCGGTGTTGTTGGTGCTGTGATGTTGCCATTGGCATCCACTAAATTACCGCTAAGTTTAGGCGTTACGGTTACGATGTTGGTGTTCGGATCTTTCACTGCAGTTAATGCATTTTCATCACCGGATTTCACATCTTGTACTGCGGTGTCGGCTTTCGCTTTCACGCCATCCAATTTGGTGTTGGTTGCATGAAGTTGTGAACCGTTCACGGCTTCTTGGCTGGTTGCAGAAACATCACCGGCTTTCACACCAGAGATAATTCTATTACCGGCATCAATACCGCCACGTGTTACGCTTGGGCCGCCTGTGATGGTTAAACCGTTGGTGTTCACTGTGGTATTACCCGCAGTGACGGAAGTGACATCAAGGTCATCTTTTGTCGCCACAGTGTATTCATCACCGCCAGCGGCATTTTTGCCTTTCGTTACTTTCACGTTTTTGCCTTCAACAACAGTGGTGTGTTTCGCTGCAGTTTCTGCTGCAGCTTTCGCTGCATCGTTAACGTGTTTGATCGCATCACCAATGTTACCTTTACCGGTTTCACCGATACCTTTCGCAGGATCAGCTACAGTCACGTTACCTGTCGCAGGATCGATCTTCGCATCCGGACCGATTAAGTCTTTCACGTTATTCGCTACGTTGTACAACTGGCTACCGTTAACCGCATCTTTGCTAGCTGCTGTTACTGCACCCGGTGCAACGTTAGTGATTTTCTTATCGTTCGCATTTAAGCCATCTTTGTTGATGTAAGTATTGCCTGCAACATTCACGCCGTTGTTATTTAATACAACTTCGTTCGCGCTGCCTTCACCCACTTTCACTTCTTTCAAGCTAATGCTGTCTTTAAGCGAGAATTCCACTTCTGCGCCATTTGCGCCATTGGTTTGTTTCGCTTTCAAGTTTTTACCTGCTTGAAGAGTGACTTTGTTGCTGGCTTTGATTTTTTGGTCAGCTTGAGAAGCAGCATCTAATTCGCCGTCAGTCGCTTTGGTATCCACCACGAAGTGGTTTGCTTTTAATGCGTCAGCGACAGTTTTCGCGCTCACCAATTTGCCTTCGTCTGCGGCTGCAGGGTCCTTGACTGTACCGTCAGCATTCACTAAATCGCCAGCGATAAAGTTCGGTGTTAACGTTACTGTGTCGCCCGCTTTGGTTGCAGTAAGTGCGGTCGGATTTGCAGACACAACGTTTTGTACTGCGCTATCCGCTTTGGCTTTCACTTCCGCTAATTGACCACCGTTCACCGCGTCTTTGCTGCCTGCTGCTACTGTGCCTGGTGCAACGTTAGTGATTTTCTTATCACCTGCGTTAATACCGTCTTTCTTCACAGAAGGACCGCCTGTGATGGTTACACCATCGGTATTCACTGTTGTGTCGCCTGCTTTCACAGAAGTCACATTAAGGTTATCCGCCGTTTTAACGGTGTATTCTTTACCACCGGCTGCATTGTTGGCTTCAGTCACTTCAACATTTTGACCAGCTTTCACAGTCGTGTGTTTCGCTGCTTCTTGCGCAACTGCATCCAACTGACCTTTGTTCACTGCATCTTTCGGTTTAACACCGTCAGCGACATTGCTGATAGGTTTGTTGTTCGCATTTAAGCCGTCTTTGTTGATATAAGTGTTGCCACCTACTTGAACGCCGTTGTTGCCTAATACAACTTGGTTGTCACCTGTGCCTGCAGTTACTTGTGTCAAGCTAATGCTATCTTTAAGCGAGAATTCCACTGTTGCGCCATCGGCTGCGTTAGTTTGTTTCGCTTTCAAGTTTTTACCTGCTTGAAGAGTAACTTTGTTGCCGGATTTGATTTTTTGATCGTGTTTAGAAGCAGCATCTAATTCACCATCGGTCTTCGCGGTATCCACCACGAAGTGGGTGTTTGCCAAGGCGTTGGCTACAGTGCCTGCCGTGACAAGTTTGCCTGCATCACCCGCTGCCGGTGTATTGACTGCGCCGGTTGCCGGATTCACTAAATCGCCTGCGATAACATTCGGTGTTAACGTCACAGTGTCGCCCGCTTTGGTTGCAGTCAATGCGGTTGGATTTGCAGACACAACGTTTTGTACTGCGCTGTCCGCTTTGGCTTTCACTTCCGCTAATTGACCGCCGTTCACCGCATCTGTGCTGCCTGCAGCAACGTTGCCGTTAGCCACACCGGTAATTTTCTTATCACCTGCGTTGATGCCGGTTTTCGTCACAGAAGGACCACCTGTGATGGTTACACCATTTGTATTCACTGTTGTGTCGCCTGCTTTCACAGAATCCACAACCAAGTCTTTTTTGGTTGCCACGGTGTAGGTTTTGCTGCCGTCAGTGTTAGTGGTTGGGGTTACGGTGATATTGTCACCTGCCGCCACTTTGGTGTTTGCTGCGGCGATAGCATCGTTGACGTTGCCTTTTCCTGTGCCACCAATGTTACTCATGGTTACGTTACCGGCATTATCAACTGCCGCATCACCACCAAGGACGTTTTTCACGCTACCTGCGAGATTGCTTAAGTAGTTATTGGTTGCATAAAGTTGGCTACCGTTAATCGCATCGGTGCTGGTTGCGCTAATCACGCCTGCAGCCACGTTTTGGATTTGACGCTCTTTACCTGCAGAACCCACAGACACGGTGCCGTTCGCTGCATTAGGCAAGCCTGCGGCAGTGTAGGAGTTGTTCAGGGTGTAAGCACCGGTGTGAATATCAGAGGTTGTTGAACGTGTACCAATAGCAACAGAGTTAGCGTTATTTGCAATTGCATGGTCGCCAAGCGCAACAGAATCATCAGCAAGCGCTCTAGAATCCGAACCAACAGCAGTAGTTCTATTCACTTTTAATGGTTTAGCCTCTGCACCAATGCCTGCATTAAAACCTAAAGCGACATTGTTATTACCCTCTACAAAAACGCCTGCATTTGCGCCACCGGCAAAGTTATTTGTGCCTTTAACGCCACGACCTGAGTTGTAACCTATAGCGGTGTTATCATCGCCTTCAACTTTTTGTCCAGTGTTCGGACCAACAGCAACATTACGAATGCCTGAAACGCCATAACGACCTGCGTTCACACCCACAGCCACGCCTTGTGCGTTTCCGGTTGGTGAAGCATTGTCTGCACCGGCATAATGACCAACAAAGGTCGCTAATTCAGCACCTGCATCAGTCGCATTTTTCAATGCACCGGCACCAAGACCGATAGAAACTTGTTTTGAGCCTTTCGCACTTGAGTTATAACCCAATGCCATAGAAGCTTCATTTCCGGCAAGCGCATTTTCACCCATGGCAATCGCACGTTGTTCTGTCGCACTCGCGCTTTTACCTAGCGCAATAGAACCAATTCCTGTCGCTGCTGCAGTAGTACCCATAGCAATAGAGTGAACCGCACCTACATTCGCTTGCGTACCAAATACTAACGAATCATCAGCACCTGCGGCTACATTGATATTATTACCCATCGCATAAGTACGGGCGCTTGCAATGGTGTTTGTATCACCGATAGAAACGGAGTTATCACCGGAAACGTTAGATTGAACACCGATGATTTGGGAACGTGTACCACTTGCGATAGAAGGCTGACCTTGAATGTCATTACCAATCACAGTACTTTGACGACCGGTTGCTTGTGAATATGCACCAATAGCTAAGGCTTTATAGGTCATCGCATTGGCTTGCGTACCAACGGCTAACGCATCAACACCACCTTTTGCTTTGGCTTTATCACCGATAGCAATGGTTGAAGCATCAAGTGCTTCAGTCTCATTACCGATGGAAACAGAGAAGGCATTTGTTTGTGTAGTGGTAGGTGCTGTAAGTCCAGAAATTGCTTTGTAACCGATAGAAACACTGTTCTTACCGTAAGTTGCACTTTCTGTACCTTGCGCAATAGAGTTGTCTTGTGTGGCTTTTGCGGTGTTACCTAATGCAATCGCATTCGCTCCACCAACGCCTGCTTTAGTACCAAACGCCAATGAATCGTTTGTACCTGCTGCTGCATTGATATTGTTACCAAGTGCATAAGTACGTGCGCTTGCAACATTGTTTGTGTCACCGATAGCAACGGATTGTTCACCGGAAACTGTAGTTTCAGAACCGTATATTTGTGAACGTCTTCCACTTGCAATAGAAATACTTTGCCCGCCTTTGGCATCGTAGTTATTTGAAATTACCGTACTTTGTTCACCACTTGCTTCACTAAGAGTACCAATAGCAGTAGATTTTTTATTTGTGGATTTTGCGGCCACACCGATTGCGATGGAGTCATGACCATTTTCCACAGTAGCACGATAACCCATTGCAACCGCAGATAGGCCTAAGGCTTTTGCTTCAGTACCAATTGCAGTTGCGTTTATACCTGGCTTACCATTCGTTATAGGTCCACCAGCTTCAGAGTATAAACCCATAGCGATAGAGCCATCGGTATTGGTTTTAGAATCAAGACCCATAGCAATAGAACTTGCTCCACCTACAGACGCTCTCGTACCAAATGCAAGAGAATTTTGCGTACCCGCTGGGGCATTGATATTGTTACCCATCACATAAGTGCGGTCACTTGCAACGGTGTTTGTGTCACCGATAGCAACGGAGTTGTTGCCGGAAACATTGGTTTCAGCACCATACACTTGTGAACGAGTTCCGCTTGCAGTGGAATAGTTTGAACCTTGGACGTTGTTAGCAATAACTGTACTTTGTCTGCCTTTGGCTTGGGAATATGCACCGACAGCGATACCTTTGTAGTTATCTACGACAGTTTCAGAACCGATAGCAATACCGTCTGAGGCACTTGTCACGCCTGCTGCTGGGGAAACAGATGCCTTCAAACCAATAGCAATGGCATTGTAGTTATTTGCCATAGATTGACGACCAATAGCAATTGCACCGCCGCCACCATTTACGGCACCTATAGTATTATCACCTGAAACTGCAGAATCCCCTAAAGCGACAGAGTACTCTGCTCTCGCTTTCGCATTAGCACCGATGGCAGTAGAACCAACTGCTGATGCGCCCGCATCCACACCAATCGTAATGCCATTCACTACCTTATTCGCATCAGCTAAAGTCGTACCCGTACCCATACGGATGCTGTTGGTTGCGCCTGCGCCGTTAGTACCACGATCGCCCACACCGATGATACCGGAGTTCACGTCTAAACGACCGCCAAGGGTGAGTTGTTTATCGTTATAGAATAAAGTGCGGTTAGTTTGTGTGTCATGATTTTCAGCTGCTGTTCCGCCCACGGCAACACATGGATTTCTGCCTGCTAAATTAAATGCTGTATCAGGAGAAAGCGCTGTTCCCGGAGTGAATCCGTCAGGTAAAATAACTCGTTTACTTCCGCCATAAATAATTTGAGCCGGAGCAACATTGATGTCATCAACAAATGCCATACACGCTGGGTCATTACTATTATTCACATAAATTCCCGGCGCCCCAGCAGCCACCGCACTTGTGGAGGTTAACGCCAACCCAACAGAGATGGCAAGCGCACTGGCAGCAAAGCCGGCGGTGCCTTTCGCAACACGACCGACAACAGTTCTTTCGGAACCCTTGCCATGTGCAGAAGCAAATTCAGGGACGGCGGTGAACACACCAAGCGCCTTATTAAAAATGCTTTTGTAAATATGATTCATAAGTGATTTCCTTTTTTATGAAGAAAACGAAGGCTGTCGCCAGCCGTAAAACTTTTTTGCTTTGCTTTTAACCGTTCTGCTTTTTAGAAGTGAATGCTTTTGTTGCCCACAATCCTCCTTAAAAGTTCTGAAAGTATCGACTGAAAAACACCGTGAAAAACGACCGCACTTTAAATCACCTCGCACGGCATTTTAGAGGGTATTATTTCAACCTATACCTTAACTTCGGCATGATATTCAAAAAATAACCACAGGTCAACCACCGCAACACCCCACACCTTGAGTTTACATTGTTTTACATTTGCCCAACGGCGCGTTTTTCTCATATTATCGCGTGCATATTGATGCACGACCGACACATCCCGAGCGTAATTCCATGTAGCGTGCAACTTGTTGCACGAATGAATCACGCGCGGAACGTTATTCATCACCTTTCGGGTATTCCTTTTGATGGCGCACGCTTCACAGCGTGTGCCGATAACCAATTAATATAAAAGGCACGCGTTAGGAAACGCGCGCCATCAAAAAGGGGTATTTCATATCGTAGCGTGCATCTTGATGCACGACCGAACCACGCACGGAACGTTATTCCACCCTTTCGGGTATTCACAATTTCGTGCAACAAGTTGCACGCTACGGGAGCGTTATTTCATATCATAGCGTGCATCTTGATGCACGAATGATTCCACATCGGTGCGGAATGAAGTGCGGTGGTTTTTGTGCGTGTTTTTTCGTGCAACGAGTTGCACGCTACGGGTTTACATTATGCATACATACTACTACAATGACGCATAAAGGGTAAGGGATATGTACACGATTGTTGAATCTCATATTTACACAAAAATGGCTTCTGCGATTTTAACGCAAGATGAGCAAGAAGCGCTTGCCACGTTTATCGCAATGCAACCCGAATCAGGTGATGTGATTCCGCATTCGGGCGGTTGTCGCAAATTACGCTGGCAACGGCAAGGTATGGGTCGGCGCGGTGGAAGTCGGGTGATTTATTTTAATCAACTTAACGACGGCAAAATATGTCTGTTGTTAATTTATGCAAAAGCAAAATCCGAGACGATTCCGGCGCACTTGCTGAAGCAATTAAAGGAGGAATTGGAAAAATGACGATAGATTTAGAAAAAATTAATATTGCCGAACACGAATTCACCGGCGAAGAAATCGGCGAGCTGTTGTTAAGCTCCGTACGACAAATTAAGAGCGGGCAATGCCGCGAGCGCGAGATCACCAATGAGGCGATTACCGCACGCAAAAACACCGGGTTGTCGCAATCCGCCTTTGCGCAACTCATGGGAATTTCCGTCCGCACGTTACAAGGCTGGGAACAAGGCAGACGCAAACCCACAGGCGCAGCAGCAACATTATTAAAAATCGCCACCCACCACCCCGATGTATTATTGGAGCTTGCCGGTTAAGCGCGCCTTCCGCACTCCGTAGCGTGCATCTTGATGCACGAAAGATTTCACCTCGGTGCGTAATGAAGTGCGGTGGTTTTTGTGCGTGTTTTTTCGTGCAACAAGTTGCACGCTACAGGGCGCGTTATTTCATATTGTAGCGTGCATCTTGATGCACGACCGAACCACGCACGGAACGTTATTCACCACCTTTCGGGTATTCACGATTTCGTGCAACGAGTTGCACGCTACGGGGAGCGTTATTCCATATTGTAGCGTGCATCTTGATGCACGAATGATTTCACCTCGGTGCGGAATGAAGTGCGGTGGTTTTTGGGTATGTTTTTCATGCAACAAGTTGCACGCTACGGGAGAGAATGATTTAACCTCGGTGCGTGATTTACGATTTCGTGCAACAAGTTGCACGCTACGGGAGCGTTTATTAGCGGCGACTATTGGCATTTTTGCGTGGGGCGTTGTATGCTAAGACAAAATTGAACACCATAGGAGATGATATGTTAAATGAAACCAAACCTCAGACGCCTTTTCAGGAAAAAATCTCATCTCTATTTCAACAATCCTTAACCGAAGAACAGCGTTTTTTGCAAGGTATTTTGCGTGGTGAAATACAAACATTTTCACACGAAGAAGTTGTCGCCACCTTGCGTGAGACGTTAAAACGATGAAGCAGGATTATATCGTTCGTTGGTCTGAAATGGCGCGTTTTCAGCTATTGAACAAAGCGGAATATATTCGCGCGCAAGCCAATAGCGATGAGATTGCAGATAAATTTCTTGATGAGATTGTGCGTTTAGCAGAAAAACTCAGCTTTATTGCAGATGCGTACGCCGATGGGCGATTTCATGTTTTTCCGCTAAAAAATGGGCATTCCGTTAAATTTTTAGTGGTCGGTTCGTATATTATGATTGCCGCCTTTTTACCTCGTGGCATCGATCATTAATCCATTCCCACCATCGCCTATTCCATATCGTAGCGTGCATCTTGATGCACGAATGAACCACGCGCGGAACGTTATTCAACCTCTTTCGGGCATTCACGATTTCGTGCGTAGCGTGCAACTTGTTGCACGACCGAACCACGCACGGAACGTTATTCAACCCTTTCGGGTATTCACGATTTCGTGCAACGAGTTGCACGCTACGGGATTCACTGGTGTTCACTATTTTAAAAAGGTGTATGTTGATTATAGTGAGTTACGATGAGCTATGTTAAGTTTATTGATAATTTAAAGCCCTAGTAAGGAGTAAGTAAAATGAAAGAGAGAAAATATTCCACGCAAGAGGTGTACAAACGTAGTGGTGAAGTTATGGATTTACTTCTCAAAGTCGCACCCAAAATGCTAGCAGACGAGCGCTATCTTTTCAAAGGCGATGAAACGCATGGTCCGAAAAAGGAAAATAGAAAAGTAGCGTAATGTAATTAATAAAGGATATAAACGGTTAGTTTTAGGCTAGCCGTTTTTTATGCCTAAAATAAATATCCGCTTAAAAAACAAGTGCGTAGCGTGCAACTTGATGCACGAATGATTCCACCTCGGTACGGAATGAAGTGCGGTGATTTTTTAACGTGTTTTTTCGTGCAACAAGTTGCACGCTACGGGAGTTGATTTTGTGGGTGCTCAAGATTATAGTAAAACTCAATTTATTGAGGAGAAAACGATGTTGCTGACTGAAAAAGGGTATGACGCATTTTTAGCTGAGAATATTGCGCGAGGCAATGAGGATATTCTGATGGGGCGTTGTCATTCGTTAGAAGAGGCGCGCGCAACATGGCAACAAACCATTCAACAAAAAGCGGCTGAACTCGCACAGTTGGATGAGCAACATGAGTCGGTTTATGGCTAATGTGATTTTGTCTAAACTCGCCACAGACAATATCAATGAAATCCTCGCCAATGTTTACGAATTCACCGGGTTTATTTCCACACCGGAAAAACTCCTCGCCGAATTTGAAAAAACTTTCCGTTTGATTGCCTTTATGCCTGATGCCATCGGTCGTTTGCGCGAAGACGGTGAGCGTGAAGCCTTTTGTCGAAATTATCGTATTATTTATCGCGCTATTGAAGAAACCGTGTATATCAAAACGGTAGTTCATAGTCGCCGGCTTTATCCCCAACCCTCATTTTCACCTTAAGTGCGTAGAGTGCATCTTGATGCACGAATGATTTTGCGTGCGTGATTCCATGTAGCGTGCATCTTGATGCACGACCGAACCACGCACGGAACATTATTCAACCCCTTTCGGGTATTCACGATTTCGTGCAACAAGTTGCACGCTACGGGGGATTCGTATTGTAACGTGCGGTGATTTTTGAGTGTGTTTTTTGAGGCGTTGCGGCGTGGATTTCGTTAATTGACAATTTTTTTGTGATACGCCATAATTTTGAAGAACTGGGGG
>ERZ773010.1862-NODE-1862-length-12802-cov-4.767553_pt1 | contig 12802 bp, 16 predicted proteins | sample MGYA00580842_ERZ773010 | MGnify/ENA primary metagenome ERZ773010 (study PRJEB29015, sample SAMEA2737982) | human oral metagenome | biome: human oral; feature: human-associated habitat; material: dental | place: China | collected 2107 ...
AGACATCAGGGCCGAACTTTTTAATGAGCTTGGCTGCAAAAGCATCCACATTGGCGCCTGCCCCACAACACAAAAATAATACCGACTTACCCTATTCATAAAAACAGAGTCAAAGCATCTATCACTTTGATTCTTTTGGATGCATTATTTCTTTTCTCTAAAGTATAAATACAAAGTAACCGAAGAAGAGATAATGGATCCTAAAATTATAGTCATAAAAATTGTGAAATTTGAAGCAATTCTTTTTTTATTTAGCGCAACCCAAAAATACCCTATAGCTTTCATGGAGACAAAAAAGATAATAAGAGCTACAATCAAGTAAATAAACTTTTTGGAGCTCTTTCTAGCATTTTGACTCTGCTCATTTTTTTCTTTCCACTTTTCTACTAATTTATCTACATTATCCTGGCTAGCCCCCTGGAATCTAACTATCCCACTCTGAAACGCTGTGATAGTAACACCATTCACTTTAGCAAAAAATACAGAATGTTCAACTGGATCTTGTAAATATTGTTCATAATATTTTTTCATTCCTTGGATTTCTTCCAATTTTAATGTGATACTCTTCTCTGCCATTTAATTTTCCACCTCACCATACTCAGATGTTAAAGAAAATGCACTTTCTCATTTTTACACTATTGAATTATTCTTATTTAATCTTATTATGGTATTATACGGTATTCCAAAGCATAAGTAAATCATTCGCTTAATGAATTGTTCATTCTGAATTACTAAAGAGGTGTTTTATGATTCCTGAGTTATTACAACAATTACATGATGCTAACTCACTTCCTTCGTAAATCGCTCGCATAAGCGCTATAATACAAGCTTCTTGATAGGCACGCTCCTAAAAAACACCATAAAAGCAAAAAAGCGACCTGCTTACTTGACTAGTAAACAGGTCGCTATTCTTTTGCCTCTGGCCTACTTAAGCTTGCGCGCTAGGGCCAGGGCTTTTTCTGTATTTTTGAAGTGGAGCTTGGCCGTTTCTCTTAAGACATCAGGGCCGAACTTTTTAATGAGCTTGGCTGCAAAAGCATCCACATTGGCACCCGCGCCTGACGGCAGGACTACATCATAAGGCGCTCCGAAGGTGGTTAGGGACTCTAGGAACCAGGCCCGCGCTATAATAGAGGCGCAGGCTACTGCCAAGTGGGCACTTTCCCCCTTCTCAGCGAAATAAAGTCCCTTGGTCAGGGGATGAGCTTCCTTCTTAAGGTAGTTAAAATAGTTCTGAGGGCTGGTAAACTCATCAATCAGAACCCCTTGCAGGGCCAACTTCTGGCGAGCAGACAGCTTGGCCAAGAGCTTCTGAATGGTAAAGTTATGGAGGCTGACCTTGATGGCATTGGCATTGCGGGTCTTATTGGCCTCGTTATACTTGGCAGGCGAGCAAATGGTCAGCTCATGGGTCAGAACTTGACGTAACTTAGGAGCCAGTTCCAGGATTTGGGCATCCGACAGGAGTTTAGAATCCTTAACACCCAAGCCTTCAATCTTGGCCCGGTCACCGGCATCTAGGTAGACGGCACAGACCGTCAATGCCCCAAAGTAGGAGCCATTGCCAACCTCGTCACTGCCAATAATGGTCCAGTTGGCGAAGTCATTAGGCAAGTGGCTGTGATTAGCTGGTTTAGCCTTATCAGAACTGGCGCTTTTTTTGGTGGCTGGCGCCGAAGACGCCTGCCCCTGCCAGCGGGCTACCTGGGCTTCCACATCCTTGCCCTGGAAGAGAACCTTGCCACTGGCATAGGCTATAATGGTGACGCCGTCAACTTGGGCGCGGAATTCACTATGAGGCACCGGATCTAGCAGATAGTCGGCGTAAGTTGCTTTCATTTGGGCGCGGGTGGTTGCGTCCAGTTGGAGGGTGACTGAGGCCATGGGCAGGCTCCTTTCTGATTCATTGCATTCTCGTTTTTATTGTAACCGAGCAACCAATATGCCGTCAACCGGCGCCTTGTTTCGTGTTCACTGTAAGTGAGGGGGACTTAGTCGCGCTGATACAGACCGCACTAGTACTTCATCTAAGACCGTGAAAGGATTTGGCCTTCACCCTTCCCTGACCGCCCGAATCACGAGAAAATCCGGCCGATGACGTGTATCTTCATATCGGGGATATTGTGCACGTACAGCAGGACTGCCATGTGGTTCCACGATTTGTTGGAGACGAAAGCCATTGTCCAAGAGGGTGTTAATCAAGGTTTCAAATGTGCGGTGGTACTTGATCACCTGGTCGACCAACCAGTCCGTCTGGCGCTGACCCTCATGGCTATAGTGGGCAATGTTGGCATAGCGCTTCTGCCCAGCCTTATCATACGTCCAGCGCTCGCCTGTCTCATGGCAGGTCACCAGCGGGTGTTCCTGGGAGAAGACTAGCACTCCACCGGGTGCTAACAATTGGTAGATGTCCGCCACCAACGCAGGGTAATCGGCCACATAATGGAAGGCCAAAGAACTGACCACCACATCGAAAGGCCCCTGTAACTGGCTTATGTCTTCCATGGCTAGACGTTGATAGCGAATAGCGGGGTGGGCATGCTGATGTTGGGCCAAGGACAGCATCTTCTCGGAGAGATCAACGCCTAGCACGTGTGCTGCTCCACGCTCAATGAACAGCTGGCAATGATCACCCGCGCCACAGCCGAGATCCAAGAGGCGTTTGTCAGTTAGATCAGGCAATAACTGCATGAGCGCAGGAGTCTCGATTAAGTCATTGGCATTATCCTGCCGCTGGCGTATCTGCTGGTAGCCAGCGAAGAAATCCGGTTGATCATAGATGTTTTGTCGCGACATAATCAGGCTCCTTTCTATATTGGGTTATCTCTTCTAGTATTGTACCTAGCAAAAAACACGCCGTCAACCGGCGTGTTTTCTTAAAGGCTAGGCTTAGCCTAATTTGTTGTAGTATTCAACGACGAGGGCTTCGTCGATTTCAGCGTTGAGTTCGCTACGTTCTGGTAAGCGAGTCAAAGTCCCTTCGAAAGCAGCTGCATCGTAAGATACGAAGTCTAAACGAGAAACAGTGTTTTCCAAAGCTTCCTTGATGATTGCTAAGTCGCGAGAAGATTCACGCAAACCAATCACTTGACCTGGTGTTACCAAGTAAGAAGGAATGTCCACACGCTTGCCGTCAACAGTCACGTGACCGTGGTTTACTAATTGACGAGCTTGACGACGAGTGGTAGCAAAACCTAAACGGTATACCAAGTTGTCCAAACGAGTTTCCAATAAAGCCATGAAGTTTTCACCGTGTTTACCGGTTTTAATCTTACCAGCTTTGCGGAACAAGGTCGCGAATTGACGCTCGTTCATGCCGTAAGTGTGGCGTAATTTTTGTTTTTCTTGTAATTGCAAACCATACTCAGAGATTTTCTTACGTTGGTTGCCGTGTTGACCTGGTGCGTAGTTACGACGAGCTAACTCTTTACCAGTTTCACTTAATGAGATGCCTAAGCGGCGAGATAATTTCCAAGATGGACCTGTGTAACGAGACATTCTTGAATTCCTCCAATAAAATAGATTTTTGTTTGGAGTAAAATAATCCTAAAAAACCGAATGCGTGCAGGTGATGTGAGGCTTTCGCTTTTCTGCAGCCGCAGTTACTAACCTACCCCAAGGGGCAATCAACTGTTGACGCGCTTTCTTTTTTTATGCTGCATTATTTTACACTCTTACGATTATAGCAAATTCTTTTGGCCCTGACAAGTCTTGTCGCGCAAATATTTTAGCTTCTTTCTGCCTTCTTAAAGTCACAATCTTCCAAGTGATCATTGACTATTCCCACTGCCTGCATAAAGGCATAAACCGTGGTGGAGCCCACAAACTTGAAGCCCCTCTTCTGCAGGTCTTTACTTAGCTTATCCGACAAGTCTGACTTAGCTGGCACCTGGTCGATTGAAGTCCAGTGATTGTTGAGGGGCTGGCCTTGGACAAAGCTCCAAATATAGTTGGAAAAAGAACCAAACTCCTTAGAGACCGCCAAATAGGCTTGGGCATTGGTGGTGACGGCCTTAATCTTCAGGCGATTACGTACCACACCAGGATCGGCTAACAAGGCCTCCCATTTGGCTTCATCATACTCGGCCACTACTTGAGGCACAAAATCATCATAGGCTTGGCAGAGGGTCTCCATCTTAGACAAAATGGTCAGCCAGCTGAGGCCAGCTTGCATGCCTTCCAACACCAACATCTTAAAGAGATAATGGTCGTCATAAGAGGGAACGCCCCATTCGGTGTCATGATAGTGAGTCTCCAAAGCATGCTTGGTGGCCCAATCACATCGTTTCATTAGATAGCTTCCCCCATACGCTCTAAGAGTTCCATAACCAAGTTGGCAGATTCCTTACCAGCTAAGAGAATAAACTCATCAAAAGTGATGTTAGCCTGGTCATCGGCAGAGTCCGAGATAGCCCGAATGACCACACAAGGAATCCCTAGCACATAAGCGGCTTGAGCAATGGCGGCCGACTCCATTTCACAGGCTAAGGCCTGAGGGAAATTGGCCTTAATTGGAGCCTGTTGACTTGGCCCCGCCACGAAGGCATCGCCTGAGACAATCAGGCCACGATAGACCTGCTTGCCCTTGGCTTGATAGAGTTGGGCTGCCAAGTCTGACAAGGCTGAATGGGTCTCATAGGCAGCGGGCATACCAGCCATTTGACCGATTTGATAGCCAAATGCTGTCACATCCGCATCATGATGGCGCAGTTGATCTGCTACCACCACGTCCCCTACCTTGAGGCCGTGGCCTAGGGCGCCGGCGCTCCCGGTGTTGATAACTAGGTCCACGTCAAAAAGCTGCTTGAGCAAGGTCACCGTCATGGCGGCATTGACCTTCCCAATCCCGGATTGGACCAAGACGACCTCCTGGCCAGAGAGTTGACCTTGGTAGAAGGTGTAGCCAGCCACCACTTGCTCTGATTCCTGCTGGAGGGCTTGTTTGAGTAGGCGGATTTCTTCTTCCATGGCGCCAATAAGTCCGATTTTCATAGATTAACTCCTTTTCTGATTAAAATACAAACATAATCACCATGACAATGAGTAGCAAGACAGCTACCAGTATCAGGGCATTATTAAGGAAACGATCCAGTCGCAGACTATAAGATCCCTTGACTTTAGGGGGCTTACTAGCAGGCGCGGCCTCTTCTTCGTATTCGTCATATTCTTCATTTTCGTCATTTTCGTCATAAGCCACATAGGCCTGATACGCATCATAGTCGTAGCCCTCATCCTGGTAGGTCTCAGTCTCATAAGATGAATCTTCATAAGCTGAATAGTCTTGATAATGGGACGCTTGCGGAATTTCCTCAACTTCATGATAGGCATAGGGATCTTCTTGCCAATTCTTACTAGAGTAGACTTGAGTTTGGCCCAAGTCCTGGTCTTGGTCTTCTAGGGCTGGCCAATCCGCTTGCTTGCTTGCTTGGCTGGCTCCCCCCTTGACATAGTCTTCATATTCCCGTCGGTGCTTGTCCTTACCGTGGTAGCGGGACATGCGCGTTTCGGTCTCAGGCATGCAAGCCACCTCCTCCTAACCAGAGTTGGAGCGCGTAGAGGGTCTTAAGGTCAATAATTTGGCCTTGGTCCAGAAGATCTTGGACTTGCTGACGCGTCATTTCAAAGAGTTCAATGCCCTCATCATCGTCTTGAGGCAGTGGATTCTCGACTGAGACCAGACCATGGGCATAATAGAGGGTTAACTTCTCGTCTAAGAAGCCTGGGGAGGCATAGAAGTCACCCAGATTCTGCCAGTGGGCTGCCTGATAGGTGGTTTCTTCTTCTAACTCACGCTTGGCACCTTCTAGGGGCGCATCTTGGTCGCCCTTATCTAGAATCCCAGCTGGAATTTCATAGGTATCAGAGTCGATTGCCGCCCGGTACTGCTTGACCAAGAGGACCTTGTCTTCAGGCGTGACGGCTAGAATGGCCACCGCCGGTTTCTTATGGATAAGCTCACGCTCGACCACCTGGCCTTGGTCCAATCTTACCTGATTAAGGTAGGTTTGCAGAATGACGCCATCAAAGATTAACTGGGTCGACACCATGCGGGAGGATTGATTAAAGCTGACTTCATTGGCTGCAATTTTCATAGAGCAGACCTCCTTTTACTACTTGACTCTAGCATAGCCTCTCCCCTGTCATAAAGCAAGAAAAAGGCCACGGCTTAAGTCTTACTTAAAAATAGGCCTCAAGTCCGATACACAAGTCCAGGTCCTGTGCTACAATAGAGACAGTAAAACGAATAAGGAGGTTTTGAATATGTGGTTACCAGGTCAATTAATCATTGTTAGCCCTTTGATTATCACTTCCCTTGTCCTCCACCTAGCCTATCGAAACTTAGATTTCTCCAGCCGTTTGGCAGCATATAAAAAAAGTATTCAACGTCGTGCCGGTCTTGGCATCGGCCTATTCTTCATCTTGAATTTCCTATTCAAGAACTTATTTACTGGAGGCTATGGCTTAGCCACACGTCTAGTCCTGGCTTTCGTCCTCTATGGACTGGGCCTTCTAATCCTAGCCACTGGCTTCCAGCTGATTAATAAGCTCAAACCTGCTGACTGGGTCCGTTACTTCTTCTATATTGGCATTGCCTGCACCATTCTGGCTGTCAATGCCATTGTCTCAGGCCAACACATGGACTTTGAATGGATCATCGCTCTCATCTTCCTAGAGCTATTCGGCTTGGCTTGTGTGACCGGCTTGGTGGTTCTGGCCAAGTTTGCCGGACCTAGCGAGGAAGCCCCATATAAGACAGGTGTCCCTCACACAAGCAGTAACAAGGTCCAACACTACCGCCAAGCAGGCTTATCAGATCAAGAAATTCAATTCCTACGTGAGCAACTGGCCACTGCCAAGCCTCAAATCCAAAGCATCGAGCGCGAATTCAACCAAAACGCTAAGCTCCGTACCCTAGAAGTTCGCTACAATACCGTTAAGGTCTGCCAAAACTACTTCAAGGATATCGTCAACCAGCCTAAACGCCTGGTCGAAGCCAGTGACTTCCTCTATAAGTACCTGCCTTCCCTAGAAGATATTCTTAAGAAGTATAACGAAATTAACGGCCATGTTGCCAAGAACAAGCAAACCTACATGATTCTAGAAAAATCAGCGGCCACCATTGAGAAGCTCTGCCAATCCATTAACGATGCATATGTCCACTTCCACCAGGAAGATCTCAAGGCCATGGAAGATGAGCTCTATGTAGCTAATCGTACCCTCAAGAGCCAAGATGCGCTCCAATCAGATGAAAGTGTTGAAGATATCATTAACCTTGGAAAGGATGAAGCCTAATGTCACAACGTCCCGATTTATTTGAAGAAATGCAAGCCCATACCCCTAAAACCAGTACGGTAGAAGACTTGCTGGATAATCCCTTCGACCTAGAAGAGGCGCCTAGCCCTGCCTCCCCTCACAATGACCTAGTGGATGCGGAAATGATGGCTAAGCGGGCTGTTACCACTGAGAAGCTAATCGACCGCCTGCCAGAGCATCGCCAGCAACAGGCCTATGATTTGGCTAAGCAGATTGACGAGCAGAATATGAGTGCCGTCATCGCCTACGGCTCCAATGCCCAGAAGAAACTGAGCGAGTTCTCCCATGGCATGCTCAACAAGGTTCAACTCAAGGATACAGGTGAAATTGCCGACGTCCTAACCGACCTCATGCACCAACTGGAATCTTCTAACCCGCGTGACTTAACGGCCTCTCCTAATATCTTCCAAAAATTCTTTGGTAAGATTAAGGCTTCCATTGCTGAAACCCAAGCCCGCTATCAGAAGATTGGCACTTCCATTGACCGCGTGGCCATCCGCCTAGAACGCGAGAAGAATGAGCTGCTCAACGACAATCTCATGTTGGAACAGCTCTATCAGAAGAACAAGGACTACTTCGAAGCCCTCAACATCTACATCGCAGCTGGCGAGCTTAAGATGCAGGAGTTGCAAGAAGAGATTATCCCTGCTGCCATCGAAAAAGCCAAGGCTTCCGGTGACCAAATGGATGTCCAAACCGTCAACGACCTCAATCAATTCTTAGACCGCTTGGACAAACGGACCCACGACCTGCGCTTAACCCGCCAAATGACGGTCCAACAAGCGCCACAAATCCGCATGATCCAAAACACCAACCAGGCCCTAGCTGAGAAGATCCAAGTCTCCGTCCACACGGCCATTCCGCTTTGGGAGAACCAAGTCATGATTGCCTTGACCCTACTCCGCCAGCAAAATGCCGCGGTTAGCCAACGCCAAGTCTCACAAACCACTAACGACTTGCTCAAACGTAATGCCGACATGCTCAAACAATCAGCAATTGATACAGCCCGCGAATCCGAACGAGGTGTTATTGATATCGAGACCTTACAACATACTCAAAACAGTTTGATTGAAACCATCGAACAAACCCTGGAAATCCAACGCGAAGGACGTCGTCAACGTCAAATCGCCGAACAGGAACTCCAGCTCATGGAAGGTCAGTTGCGTGATAAGCTCATGGCGATTTCTAACGAACAACAGGCCTACCTAGAAGAATAACTTAGATTCCCCCCGGACAGGAAGTCAGCTTCCTGTCCTTTTTCTATTCCTTGCCCTCTTGTAAGAAAATGAAAAGGGGCATATAATAGAAGTAGAGAGAGAGGAAAGGACTCGCTATATGTTTAATGAATTATTTAATGACAAGCAACAAGCCCTCTATTTATTCGACGCCCAGCGTCAGGCCTTTGCCTTAATTCCAGAGCAAAAGCGCCCCATCTATCTAGCCTGCCATCATCGTAACTTCTTAATTCTGGTCGTCTTCGCCATGATTTCGCTAGCGCCCGATAGCTCTATCTGGCTCAATTTAGCCATTTGCGCCGGACTCTATGGCCTCATGACCTGGTACTACCTGACCAAGTTGACACCTAAGGCTGACTGGCAAAGTCTGACGGCTGACCTATCGGTCTATCCGACCTTCTACAAGCGCTTTGACTTGTCCAAGCTCAAGCTCAACATCAGTCTCTTCGTCTTGGTTTTATTGGCGGTCTTGATTGGCATTAGCCAGCGGGTCAGCCAGTCCCTAGTCTTAGAAATTCTGCTAGCGCTGGCCATCGCCTATGAAGCCCTGCGTCAGATTCTGATCTTCCTGGCCATCCGCCAAAATCCCCTGCCCCCAATTTCAAGCAAGCAAGTCAGTCCAAGACTCAAAAGCCAAGTGCTCAAGAAAAAGAAAAAGTAGGTGATTCTCATGTCTGCCCTATTCAGCCTTATTCCCATCTGTCTGCTGATTTTTGCCGGCTATCTCTACTGGTTCCGCGACCACATTGTCACACTCTTAGAATTAAGTTCCCATCGGGAAATCGTCATTCTCAGCGTGGCCTATGCCTGTCTGGCTCTCTTGGGGATTATCTTAGTGGTGCTCAAGCAATTTGAGTGGTTGCTGGGTCTCCTCATCCTAGTCTCCGTCCTCAGTGCCATCTTAAGCTTGGTTCTGACTCGTTTTATGAAATAATTCCGCTAGATAGCCCACCTAAGTGCTTGACTTGAGGTGGGCTATTTTTATGGGCATTTGCCTGATAGGACATGATTTGAAGACCTTTTCAAAGAGTGGTATAATAGTTGCATAGTCAAGTTCCATCTTAAGAAAGCTTGGTACTTGCTAGAGAAAGGAAGATGATTATGAGTCATAAATGGCTTCGGAAGCTTCTGCTATCCGGACTTAGTCTCTGCCTCCTAACAGCTGGTCTCCCAGGGACAGCTCATGCCCAAGAGAGCAATTCACCCCCACCAACTGCCGAAGACAAAAATGTTTTCGGTGAAAAAACGGCGGTTTACGGCAATGAAGATGCCGGCTATCTGCAAATTCCTCTTCGCTTCATGCCAGTCGAAGGCCAAAGCAAGGACGAACAAGCCTACCGCTTCCGCGATGAGGCCAGTGGCCAAGAAATCGTCTGGGGCATTCGCGATGTCAAGGCGCCGACCGACGACAAAATTCCTCAAGACTTCAAAGACCTGTCACCCGTCTATTGGATTGGCTTCCTCAATTTGCGCGAGCGGATTGGACAAGGTGGCAGCAACAATATGGGAGAATTTGCAACCGTCAATAATTTGACCTTCTACCATGTCGCGACTACCCTGCCTGACCGGGCTGAATCTACCTTCTACTATCTCCGCCTTAACAATAAGGAAGATGTCATTCTACTAACCATCACCGGACCTGACCGGGCTGCCTTAGATAAATTAGCCCCTATTATGTTTACCTGGTCTCCAACCAAGTATGAATAGAAAGGAGCCTGACCATGAAACTTAGAAAAAAATTCTGGCGTGGCCTCCTGATTAGCCTGACCTTGGTCTTAATAGGACTGGCTGGCCTGACGCCAAGCAGTGTAGACGCCCAAGATAATAAAACTCCTGCGGCTCCAACCCTTAATATGGACCAAACCCAACGCGTGGGGACGGACACCATGGGCTATGTCACCATTCCGGCTGACTTTAGCCAGACCAAGGACGAGGAAAAATACAAGGAATGGGCCAATACTGACGGTAGCATTACGGTCATCTTGCGTTCCCTGGATCCTCATCAGCCAGTAGCAGATGCCCCTGACAACTCAGACGTCTACCTCTATACCATGGGCTATCTGGGTGAGGAAATGGGCAAGCGCAATGCCGGCTATGTCGCTGTCGACCGAATCAAGGCCGATGATCCTAAGGCAGGTATGACGCTCACGGCGACCATCCTACTTGAAATGGATGGCAAAAAAGTCCCTACCCTCATGAATTACAATGTAACCCCTGCTAGCTCAGGCGCCAAATTGCTTTTGATTCGCGTCTATAATTTTGATAACGATAGCATTGACAAATTACTACCAACCCTAACCAAAACTTGGTCTGATACCAAGTAAGTCAACGAAAGGAGTTTCCAATGAAACGATCTATCCCTCTATTAGCTTTGGCTAGCTTAGCCTTGGCCGGTCATTTAGCCTTAACTACAGTGGCTCAAGCTACTGAATCAAGTGCTACAAGTAGCACCAGCCAAGAATCTGCCAAGGAGTCAAGCAAAAACTCATTTTTCAAAAAATCTAACGAATCCCAAGCTAAATCAGTCCAAGTAGGGCTCCCTAATGCCGGCTACTTCAACCTTCCTGGTAATTTCCAAGAACAAAAAGCTGATACCACGGACAAAACGATTCACTATATTGACAAAGAAAACAAAGAAGAACTCTACATCGATATCCAAGACGTCAAAGAAGGCGACCTGCCTGAAAAATTCAAGAAACTCAAGCCGCTAGACTATATGGCCCACAATGACATGTCCGTCTACGCCTTCAAAGCCCATGGCAAAAAGGTAACAACTGTCCCTGTTAACCTAGGCAAACCTTTTGGTTATGTTTATCAAATTGATGTGACCAAATCAGATGATAGCCGGTCCGTCATCATTGACTTCGCCCATCCTGATGATGCCAACCGTATCGTGCGCTTGACCTTCTTCAGCTCTAATGAAGAATCCCTTAAAAACTTAGTCAAGCACTTAGAAAAATGGCAAGCTAAGCCAGCCAACTAGTAGAAAGTATGAATCACATGACTAAAAAATTATTGAAAAGCGTCCTCTTAAGTTTGGCTTTGGCTACTAGCTTAGCGCCAACTGCTATCTTAGCCGAAGAACAAAGTCAGCAGGACAACACTTCTTCCGTTGAGTCTATCTCTAAGCTACGCGAAGAAGCTAAGAAAGAAGTATACAATGAAGGCAAGTCCCAACGGGTTGGGAGCGATCTAACAGGTTGGGTCAATGTCCCAGAAGATTTTAAAGAGTTGACTAAATACAAGGAGGAATATGAGGGTAGACTGCTTCAATACGACCGCAATAACGAAGATGTCGTGGTCACCCTTGAGCAATTAGATCCTTATAACCGTGAAGACCTGATTTCATTCATGAAAAAATCCAGTGACGTGGAGCTACATGCTTTGGACAAGGTGTCCCATGTTAATTCCACTCTGACCCCATACTTTATCGAAATTACCAAGACTAAATTGCCTTTTGCTGATGAAGCCATCATGATTCAGGCAAAATACGGACCAAACGATAATCCCGACTTATCTAGCCAAATCGTCTACTATGTCTTCGCACCAAATGACCAAAAAGATAAATATTATGTCATATCAGTCGTTTCTTATATCACAGATGACGCCTTCATCAAGAACCAAGTGGAGCCAGTCATCAAGACTTGGTCACCTACTAAATAAGTCAAAAGCGACCGGCAATGCTGGCCGCTTTTTTGTTGGGTGAAGTTTCTGGCTTTTTCTCAGCTTCTGACTAAGCTAGTGGGCCATTGGCTCACACCTTTTCCTAGCTTTCACCCCGATTTCCGTCCTTTTCACGGTTTCTGACCTAGCTAGTGGTCCACTCTTCAAAGTGGGCCACTGGCTCCAGACTTTTCCACGGTTTCGGCCCTTTTGCCAGGTTTCCGGCCGAGCTAGTGGTCCACTCTTCAAAGTGAACCACTGGCTCCTGACTTTCCCCCAGTTTTCGGCCCTTTTCCCGGTTTCTGATCGAGCTAGTGGTCCACTCCACTAGCTCCTGGCTTTTCCTTGTTAATAAAACAAAAAAGAGGCCGGATTCATAGAATTTCAGCCTCTCTTTTATTTTATGCCCAGTGAGCGATAATCTCTAGGCCAAAGTGGTCGCTGACGACGGGACCGCGCTGGCCGTCTAAGACAACTCGGTAGCTGTCTACCACAAAGTCTTGGCTCAAGAAGGCCAAGTCAATTCGCAGTTGGTCCACATTGCCTTCCCAGCCGTCAATGGCTTTCTCGACAGTGAACTCGCCCTCTTT
>ERZ773010.1864-NODE-1864-length-12791-cov-2.366363_pt1 | contig 12791 bp, 10 predicted proteins | sample MGYA00580842_ERZ773010 | MGnify/ENA primary metagenome ERZ773010 (study PRJEB29015, sample SAMEA2737982) | human oral metagenome | biome: human oral; feature: human-associated habitat; material: dental | place: China | collected 2107 ...
GTTGTCAAGTTATTAATTTGCATTTTGACACACCCTCTTAACACGGCTGGTGCGGAGGCTTAACACGATATGTGATGAGTTATTTTATTTCTATTAAAAACAAACTCTACTATTCAATCATATCATAAAAAAGAATATACTTAGGTTTAAACACGTAAATTATAGCGTAAATATTTTTTGGATAATACTAATTTTCATTGTGTTGTAAAGCAAATTTGCTTTTTCGTCAACTTTTTATTATCTTTGCAACAAATTAGCTAATTATATGGGATTATTCGGTTTATTCGGTAAGAAGAAGAAAGAAACACTTGACAAAGGACTTGAGAAAACAAAAGAAAATGTTTTCTCAAAACTGACACGTGCAGTGGCAGGAAAGTCAAAAGTAGATGATGAGGTCTTAGACGACCTTGAAGAGATTCTTGTAACGTCTGATGTAGGTGTAGATACAACTATTAAGATTATCCGACGCATTGAAGAACGCGTTGCCCGCGATAAGTATATTTCAACAAGCGAGCTTAATAGTATTCTTAAAAGTGAGATAACAGCATTACTCACTGAAAATAATACTGGAGATAATGGAGAATGGACGTTACCAGAAGGTACACACCCATACGTTATACTTGTTGTCGGAGTAAATGGTGTAGGTAAGACTACAACCATAGGTAAACTTGCTTGGCAGTTTAAGCAAGCTGGAAAGAAAGTTTATCTCGGAGCAGCTGACACCTTCCGCGCTGCTGCTGTTGAGCAGATTCAAATTTGGGGCGACCGTGTTGGTGTTCCTGTAGTGAAACAGCAGATGGGAGCAGACCCTGCAAGTGTTGCTTTTGATACACTGCAAAGTGCTAAAGCAAATGGTGCGGATGTAGTGATTATTGACACGGCAGGTCGTTTGCACAATAAAGTAGGCTTGATGAACGAGTTGAAGAAGATTAAGGATGTCATGAAGAAGGTTGTTCCTGAGGCTCCACACGAAGTACTGCTTGTACTTGATGGAAGTACGGGACAGAATGCCTTTGAACAGGCACGTCAGTTTGCTGCAGTAACACAGATTACATCTCTGGCTATTACGAAACTTGATGGAACCGCTAAGGGAGGAGTCGTGATAGGTATTAGTGACCAATTGAAGGTTCCTGTTAAGTATATTGGATTAGGTGAAGGCATGGAAGACTTGCAGTTTTTTGATAAGGTGCAGTTTGTTGATAGCCTATTTAAATAGGGTGTTGGGTGTTGAATGTTAGGTGTTGGGTGTTGATGAAGTGATATTACATCTATTTATGCAATTCATCAACACCCAACATTCAACACCCAACACCCAACATTCAACGCCTATCACTAAACAAAGAACGAATGAAGAAAAATCAGATAGATATTGTTACCATGGGCTGCTCAAAGAATCTTGTAGATTCAGAGCTAATCATGAAGCAATTTGAAGAAAACGGCTTTCATTGTACACATGACTCAAAACGTCCACAAGGTGAGATTGCCGTTATCAATACATGCGGATTCATCGAAGCTGCAAAAGAAGAAAGTATCAATACGATTCTTGAATTTATCAATAGAAAGAAGAATGGGCAGCTTAACAAGCTCTATGTAATGGGCTGTCTGTCACAACGATACAAAGACGAGCTTGAAGCAGAACTTCCAGAGGTAGATAAGTTCTATGGTAAGTTCAATTATAAACAGTTGCTGACAGATCTTGGTAAGGCTGATGTTCCTGCATGTAATGGTGTTAGACATCTTACCACGCCACGCCATTATGCTTATGTAAAGATTGCTGAAGGTTGTGATCGTCATTGTGCTTATTGCGCCATTCCATTGATTACGGGTCGTCATCATTCACGTTCTGTTGAAGAAATTTTGGATGAGGTGAGAGGGCTTGTTGCACAAGGAGTGAAGGAGTTTCAGATTATTGAGCAGGAACTGACCTACTATGGTGTAGACCTTGATGGTAAACATCATATTACTGAACTTATATCACGAATGGCTGATATAGAGGGGGTAGAGTGGATTCGCCTCCATTATGCTTACCCAAATCAGTTCCCACTTGATCTTCTCGATGTAATCGCAGAAAAACCAAATGTGTGTAAATATTTGGATATAGCCTTCCAACATATTTCGGACCATATGCTCGACCGTATGCGCCGTCATGTGAGTAAGCAGGAAACACTTGATTTAATTGCAGAGATACGTCGTCGTGTTCCAGGTATTCATCTTCGTACAACACTTCTTGTTGGTTTCCCTGGTGAGACTGATGAAGATTTTGAGGAATTAAAGGAGTTTGTAACTAATGCTCGTTTTGAGCGTATGGGAGCCTTCTCTTATTCTGAAGAAGAAGGTACCTATAGTGCAAATCATTATAAAGATGATGTACCAGAGGATGTTAAGCAGGCTCGTCTCGATGAACTAATGGCTATTCAACAAGGGATATCAGAAGAGTTGGAAGCTGAGAAGGTAGGTAAAACCTTTAAGGTTATTATTGATCGTAAGGAAGGAGAATACTATGTTGGTCGTACAGAATTCTGTTCACCAGAGGTAGATCCAGAAGTTTTGATTTCATCGACAGATAAGCCTTTACGTGTAGGTAAGTTCTATGATGTTCGCATCACAGACTCCGATGAGTTTGACCTTTTTGGAGAGGTTGTTAGGTGATAGTTTGTAGTTCATAATATTGAATTTATAAACTAAGAGTTAATTTGATTATAGATTCTGAATTTTTGAATAAAAGGAGAAAACAGAATGAATAATAAAGAATTCATTGCAGCATTAGCAGCAAGAACTGGATATACACAGGATGAAAGCCAAAAGATGGTGAAAACTGTTGTAGATATGATGGGTAAGTCCTTCGAAACAGGCGATCCTGTGCCAGTTATTGGTTTCGGAACGTTTGAAGTTAAAAAGCGTTTGGAACGTGTTATGGTTAATCCTTCAACAGGTTTGCGTATGCTGGTTCCTCCAAAGTTGGTTCTTAACTTCAAACCTGCTGCAACAATCAAAGGACATGTAAGAAAGGGAGGACAAGACAATGGCTAAGAGTGCAATACAATTAATTACAAGTGCATTGGCTAAACAGCATAATCTGTCGGTTGCTGATGCGGCAGCTTTTGTTGATGCCTTTTTTGACATTATAAGTTCTGAATTAAAAAACGGTAATCAAGTAAAGATTAAAGGACTTGGAACCTTTAAGGTTCAAGCTGTTAAACCACGTGAGAGTGTTAACGTTAATACTGGTGAACGTGTACTTATTGAAGGTCATGACAAGATCAGTTTCACTCCAGATACAGTGATGAAGGAACTTGTGAACAAACCTTTCTCGCAATTTGAGACTGTCGTTATCAATGATGGCGTTGACACAGAGGAGTTAGAACGTGTTCCAAGCGAAGATAGTTCTGATGAAGTAAAATCAGTACTTGTTGATGAAACCACAACAAAAAATACTTCTGAAGAAAAACTACTTGTCGAGGAGGAAAGAACAGAAGTAGAAGATACAAAGGATGAAACTAATAATATTAGTTCTGTAAAAGGGGGTGCGGAAATAGAGGCAGAAGATAATCTCAATGAAAAGAACTTACCGATTGATGTTATAGAAGAGCCTACTACAGAAGAAAATGAGGCTATCTTTGATTCAGAAGAAAAACCTTCTAATCTTGAAGAAAAGAAAGAGGAAAAACAGGAGGTTGCTATAGAGGTAGATGCTAAGGTCGACTCAATAGTTGAATCAAAGGTTGACGCTATAGTTGAACCAAAGGATGAGGAGGAAACTATAGAGGTTGAAGTTAAGTCTGTACAATCTGTTTCTAATACATCAGAAGAACGAGAAGAGTCTTCAAATGAGAATAATATTGATAAAAAAGAATTACCAAATAGTTCTGAACCAACTCATATTCCTGAAGATGAAGACACTGATATAGAAAGTTCAGAGAATGGTTTACTAAAGAAGGTTGCATTGGTTGCATTTATTGTAATCATATGTCTTGGTATTTTTATTTGGGCACGAATGAGTAGCACAAACTCACAGAAGAATACGAAAGAGGTAGCAGAACAAGTAAATACTTCTGATGATCATTCTTCTCTTGGCACAAAGACAGTCTCTGCAGATACAACATCTGTAACTAAAGTTCATAAAACACCTGAAAAGATAGAGACAGCTAAAGTTGATTCTTTTATGGCTTTAAATCGTGACCCTCGTATCCGTTATGGTGCTTATAATATTATAGGTATTGATCGCATTGTAGTGTTGAAGAAAGGTGAGACTATGGAGAAGTATAGCCGAAAGACGCTTGGTGCTGATATGGTTGGATATTTTCAGGTTCTTAATGGTCGTAAGACAATGCAAGCAGGTGATACGATGAAAGTTCCAAAGGTTGAATTAAGACCAGAGTATAGAAAGTAAGTATTTTAAATATAACAAAGCTACATTTGTTTTATACAGCTGTAATCTTGTAGAAAAAAGTCCTTAAAAGAAGTTTTAAGGACTTTTTTAATATAATTTAGACACTATTCTTCGCTTCATCCGCATTTATGTTGTACTTTTGCGACTAATAGAATAAGAATATAATAGTACAATAATAATTTGTAAGATAATGGCAGAATCTATTGATATTAGAGAGTTGAACGAGCGGATAGAAAGTCAGAGTTCATTTGTAACCAACCTTACAACAGGTATGAATCAGGTTATCGTTGGTCAAAGACATCTGATAGACTCACTACTTATTTCGTTACTCAGTGATGGTCATATTCTTCTTGAAGGTGTGCCTGGTCTGGCAAAAACACTTGCTATCAAGACTCTATCACAGCTTGTTGATGCACGTTATAGTCGTATTCAGTTTACTCCAGACCTTTTGCCAGCTGACGTTATTGGTACACAGATTTATTCTCAGAAGGATGAAGCCTTTCACGTAAAGAAAGGTCCTGTATTTGCTAATTTTGTACTTGCTGATGAAATCAATCGTGCTCCAGCAAAGGTTCAGAGTGCATTGTTAGAGGCTATGCAGGAGCATCAAGTAACAATAGGAGACTCTACTTTTACACTTCCTGATCCATTCCTCGTATTGGCTACTCAGAATCCGATAGAGCAGGAGGGTACTTATATGCTTCCTGAAGCACAGGTAGACCGATTCATGCTGAAGGTTGTTATTGATTATCCTACATTAGAGGAGGAGAAACTTGTTATTCGCGAGAATCTTCAAGAGAGTATGCCTGTTGTACATCCTGTTATCACAGCGAATGAGATTCTTGAGGCACGTCGTGTAGTTAAGGATGTATATATTGATGATAAAATCATGCAATATATTGCTGATATCGTTTTTGCGACACGTTACCCAGAGCGCTATCAATTGCCAAAATTGAAGCAAATGATAACATTTGGTGGAAGTCCACGTGCAAGTATCAATCTTGCAAAAGCAAGTCGTGCCTATGCTTTCATCAAGCATCGTGGTTATGTTGTCCCTGAAGATGTACGCGCAGTTGCACATGATGTTTTGCGTCATAGAATTGGTTTGTCTTACGAGGCAGAAGCAACTGATCTTACAACAGAGAAGATTATTAGTGAGATTATCAACAAAGTACAGGTGCCTTAATCTTCAATTATATTCTTAGAAGAGTTTAAGAAGCATTATTATCATTTTCTATGGATACAACTGAATTACTAAAGAAAGTCCGAAAGATTGAAATCAAGACCTTAGGACTGAGCCAGAATATCTTTGCAGGGCAGTATCATTCAGCCTTCAAAGGGCGTGGTATGGCTTTTTCTGAAGTACGCGAGTATCAGTATGGTGATGATGTTAGAGATATTGATTGGAATGTGACAGGACGTTTTCATCGTCCATACGTTAAGGTTTTTGAAGAAGAACGTGAGTTGACAGTGATGCTGCTAATAGATGTCAGTGGCTCGCTTGATTTTGGTACTTCTGGGCAATTAAAACGTGAGTGTGCTACGGAAATAGCCGCTACATTAGCATTCTCTGCCATTCAAAATAATGATAAGATTGGTGTTATATTTTTCTCAGATCATATTGAGAAGTATATTGCTCCAAAGAAAGGACGTAAGCATATCCTCTACCTTATTCGAGAGATGCTTACTTTTACTCCGAATAGCAAGAGAACAGATGTCGGCATAAGTCTTGAATACCTTAACAAGGTAATGAAGCGTCGTTGTACAACCTTTGTAATCAGTGATTTCTATACTCGTAAGGATTTTAGTCAAGAACTACGAATAGCTAACAAAAAGCATGATGTTGTTGCCATTCAAGTTTATGACCCTCGAGCAAAAGAAATGCCTGATGTGGGTTTAATGAAGGTTGTTGATGCGGAGACAGGGCATGAGATGTATATTGATACTCATGATGCTCGTTTACGAAAAGTACATAATAAATATTGGGAGGAGCGTGAGATACGATTACATGAGATGTTAACTCAGAGTCATGTTGATAGTGTGGCTATAGCAACGGATGACGACTATGTAAAGATGTTGATGACGTTGTTTTCAAAGAGGAACCGATGAGAAAATATATTGTTATATTTATATTGCTTATCCTGGCAGTTGTAAGCCATGCACAAGTACAGGTAACGGCAAGTGTGGATTCTACCAAAATATTGATAGGTGGACGTTCACACTATTTCATTACTGTATATGCACCTAAAGGGACGAAGATTTCTTTTCCAGAATTTAATAATAAAAAAGAGATAATATCAGATGTTGAAGTACTTAGTGCTAAGTCTGACACAGCAGATGCAAATGGTAAGGTAAGAATAAGACGGATATATACCATTACTGCATGGGATGCTAAGCGTTATACTATTCCTGCACAGAAAGTTATTGTAGGTGGTGCGACTAAGACGACAGGTAATGTTACTCTGGATGTCCAGGCTGTTCCTATCGATACAGTGAAAAGTACTCCTATGCCACCAGATGATATTCAAAAGGTTCCTTTTTCATGGGGGGAATGGGTTCCTGTAATTTTAGTAATTGTACTTACACTTATACTCATCTGTTTTGTTTTCTATCTTTATAGAATTCTTTGCCATAAGCAAAATGGTAGGGCATTAAAGAAAACACGTGCACTATCTTACTATGAGCAAGCAAAACATGACCTTTCTGAGATAGCTGCAAATAAGATGTTGTATGCAGAACAGAAAGCTTATTATACAGATGTTACAAACGTTCTCAGAAAATATATCTCACAGCGTTACAATATCAACGCATTGGAAATGACTTCTCATGAGATATTAGAAAGTATGAAGGATGTTTGTGATGTTTCTGATGTTTCTGAATTAAAAGTAGTATTCGACACAGCAGACCTTGTAAAATTCGCTAAATATTCAACAGATGCGAATGACATGACTTATTATCTTGATAGTATTGTTCATTTTATAGATAGTACAAAGGTTGAAGAAACAAAAGAGGTTGTTGAAGAACCAAAAGAAAACATAAGTGATACTCGTTCACGTAAGATGATAAAGCTCGCTATAGGATTACTATTAGTGACATCCGTAGCTTTGCTTATTTACGCTGCATTTGAAGCCTATGCGCTTTTGATGTAATATAAATAGAATTATAGAAATGGAATTTGCCAATAGTGGATATCTCCTTTTACTGCTCTTGTTGATACCGTATCTATTATGGTATTTCTTTCGTGGTAAAGGTAAAGAACCAACCATGAGGATGAGCGATACATTTGCTTATCAGCATGCTCCCAAAAGTTGGAAGGTGAAATTGATTCATCTCCCTATGGCTTTGCGTTGTATAGTTTACGCATTAGTAGTCATTGTTTTGGCACGTCCACAAACTTATAATGCCTGGGATAATAAAGATACTGAGGGTATTGACATCATGTTGACAATGGACATTTCTGCAAGTATGTTAACAGAAGATGTTTTTCCCAATCGTATGGAAGTCGCAAAGGAAGTTGCTTCTGAATTTATCAGTAGTCGTCCAAGTGACAATATAGGACTTACTATTTTTGCGGGTGAAGCTTTTACACAGTGCCCAATGACGCTTGATCATGCAGCCCTGTTGAATCTTCTTCATAATGTTCGTACGGATTTAGTTACAAATGGATTAATGCAAGATGGTACTGCTATCGGTCTGGGATTAGCAAACTCTGTTAGTCGCTTAAAAGATTCTAAAGCTAAGAGTAAGGTTGTTATTCTGTTAACCGATCCTAGTAATAATGTTGGTTCTATTTCTCCAATGACAGCTGCTACCATAGCAAAGAAATTTGGTATCAGAGTTTATACAATCGGCTTAGGTAGAGAGACAGGGGAAGATATTGGTGCCATCGATTATAAGACATTACAAGATATTGCAGTATTAACGAATGGTGAATTCTATAGAGCACAAAGCCAGGCTGAGTTATCAAAAATCTACCAAGATATTGATAAACTTGAAAAGACAAAGATGAATATTAAGTCGTATGACCATCTACATGATGCTTACATACCTTTTGCTTGGTTGGCTTTATTACTCTTTTGCTTTGAGTTAATTCTTCGTTGGACAGTCTTCAGACGATTGCCATAATATTATCTCTTAGCGATACAAATAAGATTTGCTTGTTTAACAAGATTAGTTGAAGAATGTTTAGATTTGATAATCCCATATATCTGTGGTTATTATTACTGATACCCTTATCAGTAATCATCTACTTGTACTCCATTCGTAAGCATAAGCAACGATTGGCGAAGTTTGGGAATCCATCACTTATACACCAGCTTTCTCCTATGACAAGTAAGAGAAGAGGTTGGATTAAATTTGTGTTGGTAGAACTGGTATTATTACTCCTTATACTTATTATCGCTCGTCCTCAGGTTGGAAGTAGAATTGCTACAAACAAGGAGCGTGAAGGCATAGAAACCATAATTGCACTTGATATTAGTAATTCAATGCTGGCAGAAGACGTTGCTCCTTCACGTTTAGAGAAGAGCAAATTGCTTGTTGAAAATTTGATGAATAAGTTTAGTGAAGACAAAATAGGATTGATTGTCTTTGCGGGAGATGCTTTTGTTCAATTACCTATAACAAGTGATTATGTTTCAGCTAAAATGTTTTTAGATAATATCAATCCTTCTTTAATTGGTACACAAGGAACAGATATTGGTAAGGCACTTCAACTTTCTATGAATAGTTTTACACCTAACTCTAAGGTCGGGAAAGCTATTATCTTAATTACGGATGGTGAAGATAATGAAGGTGGTGCTGAAGAAATGGCAAAACAGGCACAAAGCAAGGGGATAAGAGTTTTTATTTTAGGTGTTGGCTCTACAGAGGGTGCAACAATTCCAATGCCTGATGGCAGTGAATTGAAAACATCTAACGCTAAAGTTGTGAAGACTCGTCTTAACGAAGAAATGTGTAAACAGATTGCAACTGCAGGACATGGTGTTTATCTACATGTTACAAATAGCAGTATGGCTGACGCTGTCTTAGGCAGAGAACTTAATAAATTGCAGAAAGGAAAAATTAACAATGTTGTTTACAGCGACTTTGATGAACAATTTCAGGCATTAGCATTGCTTGTTGTCATTCTGCTAATTATAGATGTCTTATTACTTGAAAGAAAAAGACGTTGGTAAAAGGTATGGTAAAACGACTTTATATCATAATATGTATGTTGTTGGTGTTTGTCGGGAGTAATGCACAAACAGCTAATCAACTCATAAGAGAGGGAAATAAGCTTTTCTCTTCAAAAAACTATGCACAGGCGGAAATTCTTTATCATAAAGCTATTGATAAAGATGGTAGCAATGCGATTGCTAATTATAATTTGGGTCGATGTCTACAAGCACAAAAAAAGAATGAGGAAGCAAAGAAATTGTATGATAATGCTGCAAAGTTAGAAAAAGACCCAGTTCGTCTCTCAAGCAGTTATAATAATCTTGGTACAATCTTTCAAGATGAGCAAAATTATGAAAAGGCTATAGAGGCTTATAAGAGTGCTTTACGTAGTAATCCAAATCATAAGAATGCTCGCTATAACCTTGAGTTATGTAAACGTAAATTGAAACAGCAACAAAATCAGCAATCATCTGATAAAAATAAATCTGATAAGGATAAAGAAAAGAAAAAGAAGCAACCTCAAAATCAGAATCAAAATAAAAACAATCAAAAAAATAATCAGAAGAATAAACAACCGAAAGACAACCAAGGCATGAGCAAAGATAATGCTGAGCAACTTCTCAATGCTGTTAAACAGCAAGAGAAAGAAATTCAAGAGCGTCTATCAAAGGTTATGCGCCAACCTTCTGATAAAAAACTTGATAAAAACTGGTAATATTGAAAATATGAAACGATATATAATTTTATTTCTGTCACTAATGAGTGTTTGTGTTTTACAAGCACAACGTGTTCGGGTGGCTGCACCAAAACAAGTGACAGTAGGTGAGGAGTTTCAGGTTGAATACGTCGTATACACCCAAGATGTTCGTAGATTTCAATTGGGAAGATTATCAAGTGGACTTGAGAAAGTATTTGGTCCTGCAACTTCTTCGCAATCAAATTATCAATTCATTGATGGGCATGCAAGTAGTTCATCTTCTGTTTCATTTACATACGTCTTTATAGCAACTAAGAAAGGAAATGTAAATATTGGTCCTGCTCATATTTTTGTGAATGATCAGGAACTCGCATCAACGCCAGTAAAAATTTTAGCTACTACAGGTTCTCATAGTGCTACAAGTGGTGGATATTATGATTCACGTACAGATTCTCGTGCTGCAGCAGCAAAGATTACAGCTAACGATTTGTTTATCAAGGTAAGTGCTAATAAGACTACTGTTTATGAACAGGAGCCTGTTTTACTGACATACAAGGTCTATACAACAAAGAACTTACGCCAACTTATTGGTAAGATGCCCGACTTGGTTGGTTTTCATGTGCAAGAAGTTGACTTGCCACAACAAAAAACTTTCCATAAAGAGCGTATTGGTAAGCGTTTATATAATTGTGTTACATGGAGCCAGTATGTAATGTATCCACAAATGACAGGTACTTTACAGGTTCCACCATTGACCTTTCATGGTATCATACAAGAATCTAATGGCTTTAATCCATTTGAAGCCTTTGGTATTGATGGTGGTAGTACAAATTTTAAGAAAGACATTGTAGCACCAGGATTAGCTGTTAAGGTTTTACCTTTACCTAATCGTCCTACAGATTTTTCTGGTGGTGTTGGTCATTTTAATCTTTCTGCACAATTAAATAAAAAAGAAGTAAAGGCTGGTAATCCTATTACGATTCGCGTTGTTGTTAGTGGAGTAGGAAATCTGAAGTTGATAAAGAAACCTATCATTCAGATTCCTAAGGGCTTTGAGTCATTTGATATTAAAACAACTGATAAGACCCAGTTGACAACAAAGGGTGCAGAGGGTAACATGGTTTATGATCAGGTTGTTATTCCTCATCAGGAAGGACTTGTAGCCATACCTCCAGTAAAGTTCTGCTACTATGACTTAGCGCAGAAGAAATACGTAACACTGCAGACAGAACCGATGGAGTTAAAAGTATCAAGAGGTGACGGCTCTTCAAAAGATATTCTTTCTGTTGATTTACCAAATGAAGACATTTTACCATTGAAGATAGGCGACAGTTCACTTGATAAAGTTGGCAACTTCTTCTTTGGTTCTGTGACATACTATATAATTCTTCTTTTACTATTGGGAGTAGGGGGTGCATTATCATTCTATTATCGTGATCGCTTTGCGCATCGTGTGGATATAGTATTAAAACGTGGAAAAAATGCCAATCGTGTTGCTTCCAGTCGTTTACATGCTGCAGAACTTTTAATGCTGAAGAATAAAAATCTCGATTTCTATGATGAGGTTTTGAAGACATTATGGGGTTATGCAAGTGATAAGCTCAACCTGCCTGTAGAATCATTATCACGTGATAATATTAGAGAGCAGTTTAGTAAAATCAATGTTCCATTCGAAGTGATTGATAACTACATTTCTGCTATTGACGAATGTGAATATGAGCGCTATGCTCCTGGTGACGAGAAAGGTAATATGAAACGAACACTTGATGCAGCAATGAAAGCTATAGCAGATATGGAAGAGGCTGTAAAGAAATTGAAGCCTTCAAGCAAGAAGACTTTCAGCTTCTTCTTCCTTATCATATGCATGTCTATTTTCTCTTTGCAGTTGTCAGCACAAACAAAGGCTGATGTTGACAAGCTATATCAAAAAGGGAATTACATGCAAGCTGTTAAAGGTTATGAGAAACTATTAAAGCAGGGCGAATCTGCTGCCTTATATTATAATCTTGGCAATAGCTACTATCGCCTTGATAACATCCCACATGCCGTGTTATCATATGAGCGTGCACAGCGTCTTGCTCCAAGCGATGAGGATATTCGTTTCAACCTTCAGTTGGCACAATCAAAGACAATTGATAATTTGACACCAGAGCCAGAAATGTTTTTTATAACATGGTATAAGGCACTGGTTAATTATCTTAGTGTTGACATGTGGGCAATTCTCAGTCTTGTTTGTCTATTTATTTCGATTTTAGCGCTTGTTGTTTACGTGTTTGTTGACATTGAGTTCCTTAGGAAGTTGTCAAAGGTAGTATTGCCTATCTTTTTCCTATTTTTCATTATCAACACATTCTTTGCCATACAACAGGTTTATTTGTTAGACTCAGAATCACATGGTATTATCATGACACCATCAGCCGTTGTAAGAAAGACGCCTGATCAGAAGTCTGCTGAAGCATTTATCCTTCATGAAGGTTCAAAAGTTAGAATTACCGATAATAGTATGAGCCAGTGGACGGAAATCAAGTTGAGTGATGGTCGTCA
>ERZ773010.1867-NODE-1867-length-12769-cov-5.133790_pt1 | contig 12769 bp, 16 predicted proteins | sample MGYA00580842_ERZ773010 | MGnify/ENA primary metagenome ERZ773010 (study PRJEB29015, sample SAMEA2737982) | human oral metagenome | biome: human oral; feature: human-associated habitat; material: dental | place: China | collected 2107 ...
GCTTGCCAGGGCTGCCGTCGCGCAGACCGCCCTGATCCGACGGCTTGCCGACCGCGGCGGTGGCCGGGGGCTGGCGCTTGTCAGCGTCGGCGGCACGCTGGCGGGCCTCGACGGCCCGGGCCGGGGCCGTGGGCTTCTCGACGGGGGCGCCGACCACGTACTTGACGGCCTGGGCGAGCGCCTGGGCACGGTTCTTGCCCTTGGCGATCAGCGCGTCCATCAGGTCGGCCACCTCGTTGGCTTTGGCGGCGTCGAATTCAGGGGCATCCGGGTTCAGGACGGGGTGCTTGCGCTCCACTTCGTCCAGCGCCCGCTCGTAGGAGAGGGTGTCCAGGGTCTGCTTGCGCACGGCCTGGGTCTTGACGGCCACGGAGGCGTCGTTGAACTGGTCACGCAGGGCATCCAGCTCACGGCGGACCTTGCGGGCCTCCTCTTTCATGCCCTCCATGATCAGGTCTTCGTACTTGTCCGACAGCTCCTCGATCTTGGAGCGCATGGCGCCCAGGTCGGCGCCGTACTGCCGCTCCTGCTGGGCCCCCTGGAGGCGCTCAATCTCGGCCTGGAGGGCCCTTTCCCGCTCCCGGGCCTTCGTCATGGCCTCGTCGAAGCGGGCTTTCGGGATCCGGATGCGCTTTTTGGCCTCGGCGGCGGCCTCTTCGGCCTCCCGCTGGGCCTTTTCCTCGGCAGTTTCCTCGCCTTCCTTGTCAAGGTCAGCCTCAGCCGCGCTCAGGCTGTCCTTGACCGGCTCCTTTTCGGGCTCGAAATGGTCCCCGCGGTCCTGTTCAGTACTCGGTACTGGGTTCTCAGCTTGCACTTCTTGGTTCTGCTCACTCATTTGGATTGCTCCTTGTCAGACCGGGATTGGGCCGGGGCGGCCGGCTTGCCGGAGGGGGACTGGGCGTTGTCCCGGGGTTGCGCCCGTTGATGCACTGCCGCGATTCTATCCGATTTGGCTTTTTCTATGGCCTGGTGCTGGGCGATAGCCTGCTGATTCCGGCTCTCCTCAGCCTTGAGCTGGCTGTTCATGGCCAGTTCCTCACGCTTGAGGGCCATCTCCTGGGCCATCTTCTCGCGCTGGAGGGCGATCTCCATCTCCAGCTGCTTGAACTTCAGCTCCATCTCGGCCTGCAGCTTCTGCAGCTCAACCATGGCGGTGTCCTGCTCGGCAGGTTCACCCATGGCCTCAGTCTGGGCCAGCACCTGCTCACGCTGGGCGCGGGCCTGGGACAGCTGACTGTCAGCCTGAGCCTTGGCCACGTCGGCTTCCTTCTGGGCCACCTCGGCTTCCTGCATCCGCTGCTGCAGCTCAGCCTGCTTCTGGGCCTCGGGGCTGTTCGGGTCGCCTTCCATCTCAGTGATGATGTCGGACTTGTCACGCAGGCGGGAGGCCTGGATGATGAACTTGTCCGGGATCTGGATGCCCACCTCAGTCCGCAGCCGCACGGCCTGGTCGAACTGGCTGTCCTCGAAGGTGTCGCGCTCGGGCTCGTTGGTCACGACGATGGCGTACTCGCCCAAGGTCAGGTCGTTCAGGATCGTGCCCTCGGGCGTGACCTGGTTGACGACCATCTCCTCGGTGGTGCCCAGCATCTTGTCGGCGGTGATGCGAACGAGACGCTCTTCGGTGTAGTACTCCTGGACCAGGGCAAGCACGGCGCGGGCCAGCAGGTGGTCCGTCCGGTTCATGTTGTCCATGACCTTGGCCATGTTGGCCTGACCGGACTTCTGGTTGGCCACGACCGACTTAGCGGCCACGTCCTCCCGGGCGAAGCCCTGCATGTAGTCAGACACGCCGGAGATGGCCTTGATGTGCTCCTCTGCCTTGTAGCTGATGCGGTCCAGGCCGGACGGCGTCTGGTTCGGCTGGATCTTGGTGACGTTGTTGACATCGTCCACCTCCAGCACCAGGCCCGTCTGGGCGCCGCGCTGCTCCAGCTCAGCCACCGACATGTTGACCAGGCTGTTGCGACGCACCAGCCAACCGCTGTTGGCCGACGTGTTGACCACGTGTAGCTCCTGGGAGCTGACCTTGTTCAGCAGCTCCTGGGGCCCGAGCAGGTTCTCGACGATGCCCACGGTCTGGCCACGGCGGAAGTACGGGAAGTAGGGCACCACCGTGAAGTGCCGGTACGGCGACCAGTCGTCATGCAGCAGCACGTTGCCGGCGATGACGGTCCAGCGGATGCGCTGCACCAGCTTGCGGGTCGTGGCGATGTTCGGGTTGCGGGTCAGGTAGTCCTGGATCTTGGCGTCGTCCCAGTCGTTGGGGACCAGCCGGCTGTCGCCGTTGGTCAGGTCCACGAAGTGGGTGGCCTTGTGGAGCGTCCGGTACTGGCGCTCGATCACCCGGATGTTGCGGCGGATGCGCTCCTGCTCCTCGCCCAGCCCGGTGTGGCCCACGACCGACGGCCCGCCGAAGCGGTCCCGGTTGAAGTCAGCAGCGTCGTAGTCCCAGTCGTTGGCGGCACCCGTCTGGATGCGCAGCAGCTCGGCGTTGGACTTGCCGTAGAGCATCTCGATCTGGTCGATGGTCATCCACGACGTGGTGATCACGTCTTGCCAGTCGTCCGGATCGTAGGAGTCGGCGTCGCTGTCGATCAGGACGTTCTTCGGGTTGAGCTGGGTGATCCGCACCTCGCCCCGCAGGTTGTCGCTGAAGTCCAGACGCACGTCGAAGAACCCGCGGCTCTGGATCACGCCGTCGCAGAACACGTCGGAGCGGACCCAAGGCAGTTGGTTGTTGTCGCTGATCTGCTTGAACACCTTGGTTAGGGCGTCCGCCACCTCGGAGGTGGCCCCGGAGTTGCGCGGACGGAACGCGATGTCGGTGCGGTTGAAGATCTGCTCGCCCAGCACGTTGGCGATGGTCGAGATGATCTTGTTGATGGTCAGGGCGGGGCGCCGGGCCTGGTTCAGCGCGGCCAGGTCGGCGGAGTCCCACTGGAGGCCCTGGAAGAACTTGTCGCAGCGGTCGGCCTTCTGGATGAACTTCAGGTGGCCATGGTCTCGCAGGTACACGTACCGGTTCCAGACCTCGGAGGTCTTCTCTGTATTGACAGGCATTTCAGGCACTCATGTGGGTTCCAGAGAACGACGGGAGCAGTCGGTCCCGCCAGCTCGGAGGTTTGGGAGGCTCTATTATACGAGGAGGTTCCATAGCCAAAGCCAAATGGGTGGCCCAGGCCATTGAGTCGACCACGTCGTCGTGGACGCCGGCGGGGAAGCGCAGCAGCTCCTGCTCCACCTGGGGGAACCACGTGGCGTTCTTGGGGAACCACAGCTTGCCCTGCTGCATGCGGCCCTGCAGCGGCCGGGCCCGGACCATCTTGTCGGTCAGAGGCTTCATGACCTCGATGGGCAGGAACAGCCGACGCTCCCGCATCCGGCGGTCGAGGAACGGCTTGAGGGTCAGCCAGATCTGGCCGTTCTCCACGCCGAGAGTGTACCCGACGGTCGGGTCCGCCCCAAAGCGCCCGGCCACGTTGAGCATGGCCTCGACGATCTCGAGCGCGTCGCCCTTCATGCGATGCACGTCCAGCACGAACAAGTCGTCGTCGGGCGTCAACGCCATGGTGGTGCCCACCGTCCAGTCGTTGACCTGCTTCGTCCCGATGGCGAAGTCCCAGGCCGTGAAGATGCGAACGTTGTCCAGCGCAGGCTGATCCGCGAACCGGAAGAACTCCTTCCGGAAGTACAGACCCTCGTCCGGCACCGGGTTCTGCTGGTACAGCGCCGACCAGATCCGCGGCTGCATGTTGGCCCGCACCCGCTTCAACGCCTCGGTCGAGTACCGGGCCTCGTGCAGGCAGAAGTCGATCGGCCGCAGGAGCGTCAGCCCGGCGTTGTCCGGCAGGCTCAGGTCCAGCGCGGTTGGTGACCGGATGATCGGCCCCGGCACGTCCGGGTTGGAGTCGTCGCGGTACTCCCACTGCTCGGAGATCGCCGGGTACTTCACGATCTCGAACTGGTCGAACTCCGCCCCCTTCCTCATGGCCTGCTGCAGGCGCCCCGCCAGGTCGTCGTCCGACCAGCAGGTCTGGATGACCAGCACGCCGCCGCCGGGGGCCAGACGGGTGTAGGCCGTGGACTGGTACCAGTCCCACAGCTTGTCGCGCACCAGCGCCGAGTCCGCCTCCTCCTGGTTCTTGATCGGGTCGTCGATGATCAGCAGGTGGGCACCCTTACCCGTGATACCACCCCCGACACCCGCCGCCGTGAAGCCGCCGCCGCTCGTGGTCAGCCAGGCCTCGGCCGACTGCGACTGGGGGTCCAGAGCCGTCCCCGGGAAGACCCCGGCGTACACCGGGTCCTGGATCAGCCCGCGCACCTTCCTCGAGAAGCCCGTCGGCAGCTCGAGGTTGTACCCCACGTTGATGATCTCGTGGTTGGGGGCATGCCCCAGGTGCCACGCCGGGAAGCGGATGGACGCCAGCTCGCTCTTGCCCGTCCGCGGCGGGCACATGATCATGAGCCGCGGGCTCTTCCTCTGCCGCACCTGCTCGCTGAAGACCTCGAGCCGCCGGCACATGTCGTGGTGGACCCACCCCGGCTCATACGACGGGTGGGTCATCTTGGTGAAGTGGATCAGCCGCCGGCGCGCCAGCACGCGGTCGGCGAGCAGCTTCTTGGCCGACGCCGACTTGGACAGCTCCTTGACCTGCTCCTCACTCATCGGCCGCCTCGATCACGTCAGCGTCCACAGCGTCCTCGCTCGCCAGGCGTAGCAGCTCCTCGTCGGACATGGCCGTCATCTTCTGCAGCATGACCTGGCCGTTGACGCTCACCTCGATCTGCGTCTTCGTGGGCTCGTAGTGGCCGCACAGCCGCCCGATCTCCTTCCACCCCGCCACCATGACGGCAGGGTCGGCCTTGAGCTTGGCCGCCTCGATGGCCTCGAGCATGCCGTCCACCACCCGCTTCTTGGACACGCGTGACGCCGCGGCATACTCCTCCCGCCGCAGCTCGACAGCCCGGCGCACCGCCGCGCCCTTCATCACCATCGTGCCGTTGGAAAACCCCGCCTTGCGGGCGGCGCCCGACAGGCTCATGCCGTCGTCGACGTAGTACCGCACGAACGACTCCTGCTGGGCGGTCAGCGGCTTGGTCGGCAGCATCTCGTCGAACAGGATCAGGTCGTCAGTCTTCTCTGCCGCCTGCGCCACCTCCTCCTTGAGGCTCGTGAGCAGCGACACACCTTTGCGAGCCATGGTGGCCCCTCCTAAAAGTCCCTAAGTCTACCACCGCAATCGTCATGGTGCCTACGAGCCGATGGTGGGCGGCGGAGCCCGAGAGGAGGCTTCGTGACGATCTAAACGACCCCGATGAGTGAGGGGGTCCTCGGCATCTGGGGCGAAGCCAACGCGATCTTCTTCGTACTCGGTACTAAGTTCTTGGATCTGCACGGGGGCTGAGGGGGCCTGGCGGGCATGGGCGGGCATGGGCGGGCATGGTCAGGCCGGCGGGCCGCCAAGTGGGTTCGACAAGGTGTGCCCGGCACCGCCGAGGTGCATGCAGGCCTCGAGGCCCTGACGGACCCGGCCGCTCGCGGCGGCATGACAGGCTGCGCCAGGGGCGCACGCCCCCGAGGGGTAACACCTGCTCCATTTCCAAAATTTGCAGAATTTTTCCGGGCAGACGGTACTGTCACGAGGCCGGGGGGTGGTTCGGATTTATCTGACGGATCTTCGTACCTGGTACTCGGTACGAGGTACTTGGAAGAGACCGATGCCGGGCGGTGGCCAGACTGGCCCCGGCGCATGGCAGGGGCTCGCCCGTCAGGGCGGCTCCACTAAGGAACTCTCAGTACGAGTCCATTTCGTCCATTTCGAGCCGGCGCGATCCGGGGGCTCCCCGACTTCAAAATCCCCACCCCCCACTTCGGTTTCGCTTCGCTCAACCTCGTAGTACCCAGTACTTCGTACTGGGTACTGAGATATTGTGCTCGCTGCGCTCGCATGCAGCTCGGCGCCTGCGGCGCCTCGCACCAAGTACCTAGTACTGCGTACTAGGTACTGAGGGCTTAGACGCGTTTTGCGCGTTGAAAACAGCTAAGGACCGCTTCGCGGCCTTAGTATGTGCTCACTAACGTTCGCACTTGATGCTCGCGCAAGCGCTCGCCTCTTTTCTCGTGTGTTCATCACCACACTCCTTCGGAGAACACCATGAAAGCAATGACTGTCGTCCAATTCGCCAACTGGCTCAACGTGATCAGCTCCGACATGACGGAGGCAAAGGGCGGCTTCTCCGCCACTGAGGATCGCACGCTGAACGTGCGCCTCTACAAGCTCGCCATGTGGGTGCTCGAACAGGCGGAGAAGCGCGGCGCGCTCGACATGCGCATCCGCGACTTCATGGCACGCTGCCCTGCGGCCGTGCGCGACGCTGCGCGCGCGCTCGTGCGCGAGGCGCAAGAGCAGCTGGAAGCGCTGCGCGCCGCCGCTGCAAAGCCGGCTGCGGCCAAGGCCGCTCCGGCCAAGAAGGCTGTGCGCAAGCGCAAGGCTGCGCCCAAGAAGGAGCGCACCGACCTGATGTCGGACGAGGACTACGCTGAGATGCTGCAGCGCATGGACCCGTTCGAGGCTGCGCGCATCCAGCGCGAAGAGTGACCCCTCACGGGCCCGGCATGCCGGGCCCTCTCTCCCTGATTGTTCATCACCTAACTGGAGCAACACCATGGACACCAACAATCCCGTCTTCGTTCTGCTGACCGAGAAAGCCACCGACACCGAAACCCTTGGGCCGGTTGGCAGCGCCTTCGCCGTGGCCGCGCTGATGGGCGCTGGCTACATCTTCGGCAAGATGGTCGAAGACCCGGTGCGCGACGCCATGGCAGAGCTGCGCGCTCTGCGCGAGGCTCGCCAGGCTGAAGCAGCGCGTCACCTCACCGAGGCTGACGCACGTCGTGACTCTGCCGACTCGGCGGCTCTGTGAGGAGGCGTGTCATGATGACCACGCAGAAATTCTCGGCGCGCTGCATGCAGCTGGCCGCCGACCTCGAGCGCCACGCCGAGGAGCTAAGCGAGGAAGTGCCCGCGGGGCTTGTCAATGACCTGCGCAGCATCTCCAGCTTCGTCCTGGTCAAAGCTGCACGCTCGGGCCACGAACGAGCGCCGGTGCAGGACTTCATGAACACGTTGCCGGCGCTTCGGCAGGCTGAGATCCTCAGCCGCTACGCTGAAGCGCGCGAGCTGTGCAGCGAAATGGCATACGAGATCGAACAGCTCGATCTCTGCTACGCGCTGTGATCCCTCACGGGCCCGGCATGCCGGGCCCTCTTTTCCTTAACGTTCTTCACCCATCTGGAGCATCACCATGGAAATCATCAACTACGCCATCGCTGCACTGATCGCTGTCTTCGTCATCGGCTTCCTTCGTCGTCTGATGACGGCCAAACCCGCCCCTCGTGCGCCGTGGGCACGTCCCCACGTGGAAGAGCGCGCTGGACAACGTCGTGCTGCCGAGCAGGCCTGGCGCGACGCGCTGTGAACACCTTCAACTCACCGAACTGGAGCATCGCCATGAACGAACTGCATCTCCCCGCCTTCGAGCGCCAAGCCAAAGTCCTGGGCCGTGCCCGCGTTGAGCACCTGCGCTCCATCCTGCGCGGCTTCGCTGAGCTGTCCTCGGGCGTCATGCACGGGGAGTGCTGCCGGCTGTTGCGCGGGCTGGACAACGCGATGTATGACACGCCTGCAGTTCAGGCGCTCGAGACACGCCGGCTCACGCTGAGTGAAGATCTCTGCCGTGCAATGCGCGCTGTACAACGCATCGGCTGTTGAAACCGAATAATGCCCCGGATTAATAATTCGGGGCACTTGATTAATAATTCACTGAACTGGAGCATCGCAATGAATAATCGGACTCTCCCCAAGGACGGCCACTTCGTCGACAATCTCGTGATCGACTTCGTGCTGGAGCAACGCACTTTGCCCCGTAATTACAGGCCGATTCTGGAACGGCTCGTGATGCAGGGCAGACTCGAGGAGCGCGAGGCAGCCCGCAGCATTGGCCTGCCTCGCTTCTGGGTCGGCAAACGCTGAACGGAGGCCGACATGAACGACACTCTGCTCGAGACCGGCTACGAACAGTGGCAACTGGATAATCTCTGCAGCGACTGCACCGAGTCGCCCGAGGACATCCTGATCCGGCTGGAGACCGCCTTGCTGGATGGCAGCATGACCGAGGATGAGGTCCGCTGCTACCTCCAAGACCTGATGAGCTGACGCATCGAGCCCCTTCACCAGAGGGGGCTCCGTGAGGCAGCTCGCCTCAACACCAAACCTCAATACACAGGAGTTTCACCATGATCTCGAACGCCGTCTCCTTCGCCCTGTCCCTGAACGACTCCACCACCCAGATCGCTGTGCTGAAAGGTCTGGCCAACACCGTCCTCTTCCGCGGTGTGAACGCCGAGCGCGGCGCGCTGGCTCTGGAGCGTCGCCTGGAGCGTACCGCTGGTGGCACGCTGGACCAGCGCAACCACCTCGACGAGACCTCCCGCTCGGATGAGGATCTGGACAATAATAGCGATGCCACTCGCGCACGCGAGGCCCATCGCCGGGCTGAGCAGTTCTTCGACCTGCACAAGGCCCTGGCCGGCATGGCGCTGCTGAACGGTCTGTCGAGCTTCGATCGTGCTGACACGATCGACAACACGCTGGCCCGCATGCAGAAGAACAGCCTGAAGGTCGATGAATCGGCCCTAGCGATGATCGCTGAAGCGCTGTCCGTGCCGCTGGAGCTGGTGATGGAGCACCGCACCAAGCAGCTGATGAGTGAGGCTGAGCAGCTGAAGGCTGACGCCCCCTCGATCAAGGCTGCCTACGAGGCCGCCCCCGACAAGAGTGATGCGGAGGACGTGTTCGAGGACTTCGACACGCTCACCAAGTACTCCACCTGGGTGGCTACCTACGCCAGCGTGAAACGCCAGGCCGACTACGCGGCCGAGCGCTCCATGCGGTTCGTCAACCTGGACGCTCTGGCTGACGCCAAGCTGCTGAAGGCCACGGCTGAGGAGCTGTTCGCGGCCGCCAAGGCCTTCGAGGAAGCTCACTTCGAGGAACTGATGGCGGCACGCGACGAAGGCCGCAGCTTCCGCACGCTCGACGACGCTCGCCGCGGTCGCTGATGAGCAGGGTGGGGCCCCTCCGGGGGCTCCGCCCTGTTTTTCTGACCTTGGGAGGCACGTGGGCATCCCGTCCCCTTGAAGTCGCTGGAGCCTTGAATGCCCTTGAGAGCCTCTAAAAGGCCCTAGGAGCGTTCCTGAGCCTGGGATAAGGGAATCACCCTAGCCCGACCCAAAAACGCCGCTATGGGCCTTCTGGAGGCTCCTAGGGGCATCCCCACCCAAACAGAGAGGTGCCACGGTCATGCTTGCGTCAGGTTTCATCGTTTTCTTGGGAATCTTTCTCATCTTCCTCAAACTCCCGAGGAAGACAGCCCTGCAGTGGCTTGGCAAGCCCCTTGCCCTGGACATCGCCGCCACCGCACTGACAGCAGCGATGCACTGGGGCACCTTCTCCGGAATGATGGCCGCGGCAGTAGCTGGTCTGCTCTGCAGCGCCTTCTCAGGCATGGCTCGGTTCGCTTTCGGCTGGATCGAGTCAGGCGCCTACCACCCTGGTCGAATCTTCGACCTCACACGCAGTCTGTAAAGGAAAACACACATGTACTACGACACCCTTAAAGGCAGTGGGCTCAAGGCCGTCCTCCGCTCCACCTGCGGCACCGCCATGGCTAAATTCATCGGCAATGCCACGGTCGTCCTGGACCAGGGCGAGCGCGCCGAACAGGCTCGGGAAGCTCTGGCGGATCACAAGGCCATGTACACCATGGCGCATGCTGAACTGATGAAGCACGTCCCGAGCGAGTTCGACATGCCGAACACGTTCGAGGAAACCATCGATTTCATGATCCGCGGCAAAGAGATCAAGCAGGCCGACATCGATCGCCTGGTCAATGCCGGCGTCAGCGAGGAAGAAGCCCGCCGCGTGCTGGGGCAAGGCTCGACCGCCAACACCAAGTTGCAGGGCTTGCGGGAGCAAATCATCGAGCTGTGGGAGACCACCGAGCCGGCTGATGAACCTGCCCTGTCGGTCCGCGTCTACTACGACTACGCCGTGCGAGCTGCCCGCGCGCTGCTGCAGGCCCGTGAGCGCGTCATCCGGATGATCGGGCTGAAGAAGCGTGTCCCGGCACAGGTGCTGCCTGACATCCTGGCCTCGACCACTGCGCTCATCAACTGGGCGCAGGAGTTCGAGCAGGATGAAGAGGTCCGGCAATGGATGGAAGAGCAGGACGGACGCGGCTACCCGGTGGAGCGGGTGGCTGACCAGTTCCCGAGCTGATCTCTGAATGAGGGCGGCGTGGAAACGCGCCGTCCTCTCTATCCTCGTAACATCTGCTAGATTGGGCCTCACTGTAGCACTTGTTACGGGGGTTCCGCCTTGACGCCTTTGATGCAAAGGCGATTCACAAAATTTGACGATGTGATTTTTTGTGAAATGGAATGCTTCTGCTAGAGGAAAAAACTGTTTCTTCGCTTTATCTGAACTTCTTTTTTTATTTACTACTACTACTACAAGTATAGCGATAGCTATAAGCTTTTAAGAGCCTTCAATAGAATCAAGGACTTACAGAGGATCAGATCTAGCAAAAGTCTGTAGCAGTGTAGCAGTTGGAAGTGCTACAATCTAGCGATTGCATAGCATTAAGTGCAACACCCCTACTCCGAGTAAGGTCATTCCTTGAACGTAGGGATTTCTAGCACTCGCATAGGGATGTAGCACCGTTCTCTAGCCGTCGCAATCGTTGTAGTCACTTGTAGCACTTAAAGTGCTACAGACATTTGCTAGATCGCTCTTCTCACCCCCGAGGAGAAACCCATGGAATACACCCAATTGGAGAGCAGCCAAGCCCTGGCATGGCTGCGAGCACGGATCAATTACCGCGCAGCCGTACCGCCCTCAAGCCTGCCAAAAGTCATGAGCCTGTCACCTGGCAAACAGTACGCCCTGGAATGGCGGATCGAAGCCGCCTACCGCGCCCAAGCGGGGCGGCAACGTGTGTCGAAGTTCATGATCGACCGCCTAGCAGAACGCCTGCCTGACGACCGCACTGGGCTGTCGGAAGGGCTGATCTTCCTGACCTTCGAGCACGCAAAAGGTCCGAACAAGAGCGACCCGACCCATGTCCAGGTCGACATCCTGCCGATCCTCTGGCACCTGCCTGGCCACCTTTGCAACGTGCTGGCGGCACAGATCCTGGCCAACCCGAAGTTCAGCACCGCTGATCTCGATGCGTGGCTCACCCAGCACAGCATCAACCGCAATCAACCCCTGCCTGACCTGAAGCACATGCGAATGGCCCCAGCCAAAGCCTAATAATCCCCTGGATTATTAATTGGATTAATAATTCGATTAATAATTCAGGGGGCTCATGCAATTCTTAGCACTCAGTACTTAATCCATTTAAGTACCCAGTACAGAGTTCTAAGTACATGGGGCGTCCGCCCCCACCCACACCTGACAACCCCACGAGGCCCCGCCATGACCATCGAAGACCTGGACCTGTACGATCACTATCCGCGGCTGCGCGCCGCCAAAGCCCGGGAGACTACCGTCCCCGAGACGCCCCGGGCGCAGCCCATGACCATGCCCACCGAGACGCCCACGCCGGGGGAGGCGAGGAGCGTTGAGGCCATCGGGGCGTTCGGGTTCATCGACTCGGAGCCGGACAACCGCGACGCGGTGGTCGGCGAGATCGCCGTGCGTCTCGGCGTCAAACCGTGGGAGATGGGCCACTTCCGGCACCGCTACACCAACGGTGTCGAGGACCTGGAGCTGATCAACCTGCGTGCGCTCACCCGGCTGGGCGCCGTGAAGAACGAGGCAGACCTGCTGTCATGGAGTCTAAAAAGCGATGGGGTCGGTGGGGGCCCTACATGAGTCCGCGCATCGCGGCGGACGACGACATGGCGAAGACCTTCATCGCCACGTTCCGCCTCGATGGCTCGTACCGTGACATCGTTCATCCGGACCCACGGCAGATCAAGCTCGGCGAGATCATCCTGCGCATGGATGAGATCGACCTCTACAACATCAAGCCGCTCCGGCGCGAGCTGTTCAACCCCATGTCCATGGAGCGGATCGACGAGCTGCACGCCCTCGTGATGCTCGGCGCGTTCTCCAACCTTGACAGGATGCTCCGATGGATCTCAGCTTCCGCCACGAAAACCTCCTGAACACGGCCTCCCGCGTCCGCTGCGGGGCCACGGCCAACACCGTGCTGACCGGCTGGCAACCCACCTTCCCGTCCTTCTGGCACTACCTCGGTGCCATGCTGCGTGTACCAGTGCTCAGCAGCAAGTATGATCCCATCGACTTCCTGGATGAGGTCATCAAGATCTGGAGGAGCTATGGCGACCGCGGCTGGGCCGATCTGGCCCAGTACGCCTTCGATCATAGCGACGATGGGGTCTACTTCCCCATGCAGGCGTGGCTGCTCCACAACCGCACAGCCTGGCCCGGCACCATCCTGCAGTGGCCCGAGCAGACCATCAGGGACGCCATCGCCATGCACAGGGTGCTCGGCCTGCCCCACACCATCCATGACTGCCTTCACGCCGTCTGGCCGCTCTTGCGCAAGGACGAGAAGGAGGTCGCGGTCATGCTTGGTGGTGATCCCTCACAGTCCATGTACTCGGTACTGAGTACCTGGGGTCAGTTCCCCTACACGTTGCCGCCCGCGACGGCGGGCAATCTGTGGCGGG
>ERZ773010.1869-NODE-1869-length-12767-cov-39.063011_pt1 | contig 12767 bp, 9 predicted proteins | sample MGYA00580842_ERZ773010 | MGnify/ENA primary metagenome ERZ773010 (study PRJEB29015, sample SAMEA2737982) | human oral metagenome | biome: human oral; feature: human-associated habitat; material: dental | place: China | collected 2107 ...
TCACCTATCGCCTGCGCGACTGGCTCTTTAGCCGTCAGCGCTACTGGGGTGAGCCAATTCCAATTATTCATTGGGAAGATGGCACCTCAACGGCTGTTCCTGAAAATGAACTTCCGCTTGTCTTGCCTGTAACCAAGGATATCCGTCCGTCAGGTACCGGTGAAAGTCCATTGGCTAATCTGACTGACTGGCTGGAAGTGACTCGCAAAGATGGGGTCAAAGGACGCCGCGAAACCAACACCATGCCTCAATGGGCTGGTTCCAGCTGGTATTACCTGCGTTACATTGACCCTCACAACAATGAGAAATTAGCAGACGAAGACCTTCTCAAGGCTTGGCTTCCAGTTGACATTTACATCGGTGGTGCAGAGCACGCTGTGCTCCACCTCCTCTATGCTCGCTTCTGGCACAAGTTCCTCTATGATATCGGAGTGGTTCCGACCAAAGAGCCTTTCCAAAAACTCTTTAACCAAGGAATGATTCTGGGGACTAGCTACCGTGACAGCCGTGGTGCTCTTGTGGCGACAGATAAAGTAGAGAAACGCGATGGTTCTTTCTTCAACATCGAAACTGGAGAAGAGCTGGAGCAAGCGCCTGCTAAGATGTCTAAGTCTCTGAAGAATGTGGTCAACCCAGACGATGTAGTGGAGCAGTACGGTGCCGATACACTTCGTGTCTATGAAATGTTCATGGGGCCGTTGGATGCATCCATCGCTTGGAGCGAGGAAGGTCTGGAAGGCAGCCGCAAGTTCCTGGATCGTGTCTACCGTTTGATTACAAGTAAAGAAATCGTTGCGGATAACAATGGTGCTCTCGACAAGGTATACAACGAAACAGTCAAGTCTGTCACAGAACAGATTGAGGAGCTCAAATTTAACACAGCCATTGCCCAGCTCATGATTTTTGTCAATGCAGCCAACAAGGAAGAAAAACTCTATGTCGAATATGCTAAAGGTTTCATTCAATTGCTTGCGCCTTTTGCACCGCACTTGGCTGAAGAACTCTGGCAGGCAGTAGCTCAAACTGGCAAGAGCATTTCCTACGTAGACTGGCCAACTTATGACGAAAGCAAGCTGGTTGAGGCAGAGGTCGAAATCGTAGTTCAAATCAAGGGTAAAGTCCGTGCTAAGTTAGTCGTAGCTAAGGACCTGAGCCGTGAGGAACTGCAGAAAATTGCCCTTGCAGATGAGAAAATTAAATCTGAAATCGCTGGCAAAGAAGTCGTGAAAGTGATTAGCGTTCCAAATAAACTAGTTAATATCGTGGTGAAATAATTAGTTTGTTACAGCATTATGGTGAATTTAGAGAGGAGTCGTTTAAAACGGCTCTTTTTTCAATACTTTTCTTCTGTTAAATAGTAGAACTTTTCTCATTTTTCGATTTTCTCTTGTATTAGTTCTAGATTTTATTTATAATCATTATAAATAAAAAGAAAGAGAAAATTTAAATAGTGGAAGAACATAAAATTGATACGAATTTTAGCGGTCGGCTGAATATCTTGCGGGCTGGGGTTTTAGGAGCTAATGACGGCATTATTTCCATAGCAGGTGTAGTTATTGGGGTGGCTAGTGCGACGGACGATGTCTGGATTATCTTTCTGTCTGGTTTGGCGGCAGTCTTTGTGGGCGCCTTTTCTATGGCTGGTGGAGAGTATGTTTCTGTTTCTACTCAAAAGGATACAGAAGAAGCTGCTGTTGCCAGAGAGCGAGAGCTTTTAGAGAAAAATCCGGATATTGCTAGGCAGTCTCTCTATGCTGCCTATGTTCAAAATGGCGAGTGTGAGACTTCTGCCCAGCTCATGACCAATCGGGCTTTTCTCCAAGATCCGTTGGAGGCTTTGGTGCAGGAAAAATATGGAATCGAGATTGAGGAGTTCACTAATCCTTGGCATGCTGCCGTATCAAGCTTTTTAGCATTTGCTGTTGGTGCGCTTTTTCCTATGATAACCATTATCCTGCTTCCAGCCAATATCCGTATCTGGGCAACCGTTCTAATCGTGGCCTTGGCACTTTTGGGAACAGGCTATACCAGCGCTAGATTGGGCAAAGCACCACTCAAAAATGCTATGATTCGCAACCTCGTAATCGGCCTTTTAACCATGGCGGTCACCTATGCAGTAGGACAAGTCTTTGCAATTTAGATAGTAGAAAAAGTTGAAGTCAGTAGTTTTACTGGCTTTTTGCATTATCGAATCTAGAGAAAAATCCAGCTTTAACTATTGTCTGAATGAGTTAAGCATCCTTTTTCCTATTTTCTAATTCCAAAGTTCGAGAGAAAGAAGTGCGTGGCACTTCTTTTTTGTGAAAATTTTCCTTATATCAAGAAAACTTTTGGGAAATATGATATAATAGTTGCGTATAAAATATGAAAAGGAGTTTTTGTAATATGGCAAAACTTACTGTTAAAGACGTTGATTTGAAAGGTAAAAAAGTCCTCGTTCGTGTAGACTTTAACGTACCATTGAAAGACGGAGTGATTACGAATGACAACCGTATCACTGCTGCTCTTCCAACTATTAAATACATCATCGAGCAAGGCGGTCGCGCAATTCTCTTCTCTCACCTTGGACGTGTCAAAGAAGAAGCGGACAAAGAAGGTAAATCTCTTGCACCAGTAGCTGCAGACTTGGCTGCTAAATTAGGTCAAGACGTTGTTTTCCCAGGTGTCACTCGTGGTGCTGAATTGGAAGCAGCTATCAATGCTCTTGAAGATGGACAAGTTCTTTTGGTTGAAAACACTCGTTTTGAAGATGTGGACGGCAAGAAAGAATCTAAAAACGATCCTGAACTTGGTAAATACTGGGCATCTCTTGGAGATGGTATCTTCGTAAACGATGCATTTGGTACAGCTCACCGTGCACACGCATCTAACGTTGGTATCTCAGCAAACGTTGAAAAAGCAGTTGCTGGATTCCTTCTTGAAAACGAAATTGCCTACATCCAAGAAGCAGTTGAAGCTCCAGAACGCCCATTCGTAGCTATCCTTGGTGGTTCAAAAGTTTCAGACAAGATCGGTGTTATCGAAAACTTGCTTGAAAAAGCTGATAAAGTCCTTATCGGTGGCGGGATGACTTACACATTCTACAAAGCACAAGGTATCGAAATCGGTAACTCACTTGTAGAAGAAGACAAATTGGATGTTGCGAAAGCTCTTCTTGAAAAAGCAAACGGCAAATTGATCTTGCCAGTTGACTCTAAAGAAGCAAATGCTTTTGCGGACTATACTGAAGTGAAAGATACTGAAGGTGAAGCAGTGGATCCAGGCTTCCTTGGTTTGGATATCGGTCCTAAATCTATCGCTAAATTTGATGAAGCGTTGACTGGTGCGAAAACTGTTGTCTGGAATGGCCCTATGGGAGTATTTGAAAACCCAGACTTCCAAGCTGGTACAATCGGTGTTATGGACGCTATCGTGAAACAACCTGGCGTGAAATCAATCATCGGTGGTGGTGACTCAGCTGCTGCAGCCATCAACCTTGGCCGTGCAGACAAGTTCTCATGGATTTCTACCGGTGGTGGAGCATCAATGGAACTCCTTGAAGGTAAAGTATTGCCAGGACTTGCAGCACTGACTGAGAAATAAGCAGTAAACCTAGAATATTTAATATTCTATAAAACTATAGTAAGAGAAGGACTAGTAAAGACTGGTCCTTTCTTTTTTACTTAAAATCTGTGGAACAGAGAGGGAAAAGAAAATCATAAATAGACATTATACAATTAATGTCTAAAAAACAAAAAAGTAAATAAACTGAGGAAAAAATGCTTGCAAAACGAGGGAAAACTTGATAGGATAAAGGTATATATTCTGATGCTTACAGAGAGTCAAAATGAGAATGGAGCTTCCAATAGGAGGTTTCAATTATTTTTTGATTTTCTGAGGGCTTGGGATAACTGCAGACTGTAAAAGTTAGCAGGGGGAGGAGAAAAATGAAGAAAAAAGAAGTTTTTGGTTTTCGGAAAAACAAGGCTGTTAAAACTTTATGCGGTGCTGTTCTAGGTGCGGCTTTTTTAACGTCAACGATGCAAGTAAGAGCAGATGAAGTGGTATCTGATACCAATAGTCCTGTCAATACTGAAATGGTGACCACTGGAAATGCAGCGACCAATCTACCTCAAGCTCAAGGGCCAGCCAGCCAGGCATCTCAAGAGAGTCAGGCGCGAGCAGGTCAGACAGATGGCGGTGTGACAGTGACTGTTCCAACAGCTGGTTTAGATGAAAGCGTCAAAAAGGCTCAAGAAGCAGGCCTGACAGTGGTCAAAGACCAAGATCTTGATAAGGGAGTGGCCCAGACTGCTCAAGAAACTGCAGACAAAAAAGCGGAGATTGCAGCAGATTATCAAGCGCAGGTAACCGAGATTGATGCCAAGGTCAAGGAGTACAAAGAAAAAGTATCAGCCTACGAGGCGGAAGTAGCTCGGATTACAGCAGAAAACAAAGCGACAGCGGAGCAATATGCTAAAGATTTGGCTGCTCATCAAGCAGAAGTAGCTCGGATCACAGCAGAAAATGCTCAGCTGAAAGCAGATTATGAAGCTGCCCTTAGCAAGTACAAAACAGATTTAGCAACGATTCAAAAGACGAATGCGGATAATGCAGCGGCTTACCAAGCGGCAAAAGCGGCCTATGATGCAGAGTTGGCCCGTGTCCAAAAACTGAATGCCGAAACAAAGGCTAATTATGATGCGGCTATGGCGGCTTATGCAAGTGAGCTTGATCGTGTTCAGAAGGCGAATGCGGCGGCTAAGGCCCGGTATGAAAAAGCTTTAGCGGATACTCAAGCTGCCAATGCTAAGATTGCTGCTGATAATGAAGCTATTAAACAGAGGAATGCGGCTGCAAAAGCGGCCTACGAGGCAGCACTTGCCCAATATCAAACAGATTTAGCTACTGTCCGAAAGACCAATGCTGATAATGAAGCGGCATATCAAGCTGCTCAGGCGAATTATCAGGCAGAATTGGCCCGTATCCAAAAGGAAAATCAAGATAAAAAAGCTCAATATGAAGCAGATTTAGCAGCTTATGAAGCTAAAAAGACTCAAATTGAAGCTGAAAATGCGGCAGCTCAAAAAGAATATGAGCAAAAGCTAGCAGAGAACCAAGCTAAAAATGCCACTATAGCAGCTGAAAATGAAGAAATCAAGAAGCGTAATGCTCAAGCCCAAGCAAATTATCAAGCTCAGTTGGCCCAGTATAATGCTGATTTGGCTGTCTATAATACAAAATTAGCTAAGTATCAGCAAGATAAGGCTAAATATGATGCTGAACAGGCCAAGATTAAGGCTGGACTGGCTATCGCAGAAGCAAAGAAGACTGAAGACGGTCATTTGAGCCGTCCAATTGCGCAAAGCCTGGTTTTCAAATCAGAACCTAATGCTGATTTGTCACTGACTACAACTGGTGAGTTTGTCAGCTATGCTGGTATGGAAGCCGCTGTAAAGAATACTGCAGAGTTTTCTAAGAAACTCTTCCAGCTGGATAACTTCAAAGTAACGGATATTCAAAATGCTAACTATCAGACCAACCAGCAGGAAAGCTTTGGTACAGTTGGCAAGTATGCAGACTATAGTTCTAACGTAACAAGTGGTAAAGGGCCGACTGAATGGTCTTCTGTTTTGTTGAGTCGCGGTCAGTCTGCAACAGCAACCTATACAAATCTTCAGGGAACTTATTATCGAGGGAAAAAAGTTTCTAAAATCGTTTATACTTATACTCTTGATCCAAGCTCTCAATTCCGCAATGATAAGGCTTGGTTAGGTATTTTTAAAGACCCGACAATGGGAGTTTTTGCTTCCGCTTATACAGGAAATTTTGAAGATGCAACCTCTCTCTTTGTGAAGACGGAATTTGTCTTTTATGATGATAAAGGCCAACCTATTAATTTTGATCAGGCTTTGATGTCCGTGGCTTCCCTCAACCGTGAAGCTAACTCTATCGAAATGGCCAAAGATTATACAGGAACTTTCAACAAGATTTCGGGTTCATCTATTGGTGAAAAGAACGGCCAAATCTATGCGACTGAGTCTGAAAACTTCAAAAAAGGAGTTGGCGGATCTCGCTTTACCATGTATAAGAATGCTCAGCCAGACTCAGGCTGGGACACTACAGATGCTCCTAACTCATGGTATGGGGCAGGAGCGGTGGAAATTTCTGGTACAACCAACAGCATGACGATTGGAACGATTTCCTCTTCTGAAGTGTTAGGCCAGCCAGAAGCTACTGATCCACGTAGGGCTGACAAACTAGCTCCTAAGAAACCAAATATTTGGTTTGCGATTAATGGTGATGTTCGAGCGAATGATCTGCCAATCATCACAGTAGAAGAACCGGAAGCGCCCGTAGCTCCTACAGCTCCTGCAGTGCCAAGCGAAGAAGCGCTTAAGCCTTTGGATCCAGCTCCAACTACACCAACACCGAAGGCTCTTCCAACACCTCCGGCAGCACCGACTTATGAAAAAGATCCGACGCCACCGACGCGTACACCGGATACACCAGAGCCTAGTAAGCCATCTGAGCCAAGCTATGAAGTGGAAAAAACTGTTCGGCCAGCAGTGGTAGAACCGACCTATGAAAAGGAGCCAACACCTCCGGCAGCACCGACTTATGAGAAGGAGCCGGAAGCGCCAACACCTACACCAGATACACCAGAGCCTAATAAGCCGGTAGAACCAACTTATAGCCCGCTTCCAACTACACCAGCGGAGCCTGTTTATCAAAAAGAGCCAGCAGCACCAGTGGCTCCGACTGTGCGCTATCATTATCATCTCTTGCGATCTCAGCCGCAGATTCATAAAGAGATTCAAAATGACCAAGGCGCCAATATTGATAAGACTCTTGTAGCTAAGCAGTCTGTCGTTCAGTTTGCTCTGAAGACAGAGGACCTTCCAGCTGGACGCAGTGAGACGATTTCTTTTGTCATTGTTGATCCATTGCCAAGTGGTTATGAAGTTGACTTAGAAGCAACAAATGCTGCTAGTGCAGGTTTTGACATCAGCTATGATAAGGCTAGTCACACAGTAACATTCAAGGCAACTGCAGCAACGCTAGTCACTTATAACGCTGATACGACCAAAGAAGTTGCTACGCTCTTTCCAACAGTGGTTGGCCGAGTGCTCAACGATGGCGCAACCTATACTAATAATTTCACCCTTACAGTCAATGATGCCTATGGTGTCCGCTCAAACCTAGTACGCGTGACTACGCCAGGCAAGCCTGATGATTCAGATAATCCTAGCAATAATTACATCAAGCCAACCAAGGTCAATAAAAATAAGGCAGGATTGGTGATTGATGGTAAGGAAGTCTTGGCTGGTTCGACCAATTACTACGAGCTGACTTGGGATTTGGATCAGTATAAGGGTGACAAGTCATCTAAGAGCACGATTCAAAAAGGTTTCTACTATGTAGATGACTATCCGGAAGAAGCACTCGAACTTCGTCCGAAATTAGTCAAGCTAGTAGATGCGGATGGCAAAGCTGTGGCAGGTGTGACAGTGACCCACTACGAGAGCCTTGAAACAGCCCCTGCAGCAGTTCGAGAGCTCCTTCAAAAGGCCAATATCACTGTTAAAGGTTCTTTCCAACTCTTTGCAGCAGACGATGCCCAAGCCTTTTATGACCAATATGTCGTAACAGGTAAGTCTTTGACGATAACAAGCCCTATGGCTGTCAAAGAAGGAATGGGGCGCACAGGCGGTAAATTCGAGAACCGGGCTTATCAAATTGACTTTGGAAATGGTTATGCGACAGACGTAGTCGTGAACAATGTTCCTAAAATCAGTCCTGAAAAAGATATTACCATGAGTTTGGATCCGACAAGTGCAGAGAACTTGGATGGCAAGGAACTGACTTTGGGACGGCACTTTAACTACCGTCTCATCGGCGGCTTGATCCCTGCTAACCACTCTGAAGATTTGACAGACTATAGCTTTGTGGATGATTATGATCAACGAGGCGATGAGTACACGGGTGCTTACAAAACCTTTGCCAAAGTAGATATCAGACTCAAAGATGGTAAAGTGATAAAGGCTGGTACAGATTTGACTGAGTATACAGCAGCCAATGTTGATCTTGAGAAGGGCTTGATTTCTATTCGTTTCAAGGAAGAATTCTTAGAGACCATCTCTCTGGATTCAGCTTTTCAGGCTGAAACCTATCTACAGATGAAGCGGATTGCTGCGGGTACTTTTGAAAATACCTACATCAATACCGTCAATCGTGTGGTCTATGCTTCAAATACGGTTACAACAGTCACTCCTAAGTCACAGCATCTGCTTGTTTCAGATGTAAACGACCCAAGAAGAGCCAAGCCAACTCCAGTGGCTAAAAAGATTCCTGTTTCTCTTCTGCCAGAAACGGGAGCCAAAGACACAGTCTATCTGCCATATCTAGGTTTAGCAGCCATTATTGGTGCTTTAGGTCTAGGAAAATTGAAAGGTAAAGAAGACTGATAATAGATGAGGCTAGGGAATCCCTAGCCTTTTTATCTTTAAAAATACTGCTAAATCTCATGTAGCAAAAGTCTAAATCATTTGTAACATGACAAAAACATAACTCTAAAAAAACTGACATGTAAATGAGGTATGATTTTTTTATCATCAAATTATATTTATACGGAGAAAAACAGTTATGAAAAAAGCATTTGCTAAAGCAACTCTTGGTTTAACTTCTACAGCTTTTTTGGCGACAATCGGCGCTCAGGCTGTCAATGCAGATTCTTACGTTGTCCAGCATGGGGACTCTTTTTTTGCCATTGCTAGCGCCAATGGGATGAATCCTTACGAACTTGCTGCCAATAATGGAAAATCAATTTTTGATACGATTAATCCAGGGGATGTGCTGCAAGTAAATGGCACTGCTTTGGCACAGACTTACAATCCGTACAATGCTCCAGCTTATGAAGCGATAAGCGATGCTGCTTTGGTATCTGATACTGAAGATGTTGTCTTAAATACGCCAACTGATTATGGCAATTCTTACCCAATCGGCCAATGTACCTGGGGCGTGAAAGAAATGGCTCCTTGGGCGAGCAACTGGTGGGGCAATGCTAATACTTGGGCAATCAATGCTGGTGCTCAGGGTTATGCAACAGGAAATGTCCCAGTAGCAGGCGCTATTGCAGTTTGGGATGGTGGCGAATACGGACATGTTGCTTATGTGACAGATGTGCAAAGCGACAGCTCTATCCAAGTCTTGGAAGCGAACTACAATCACCAAAAGCAGATTAACAACTATCGTGGCTACTTTAACCCAAATGAATTTATGGGTGGTGTTACTTATATTTATCCAAACTAAAGATAATAAAAACGAGGCTGGGACAGATAATGTCTCAGCTTTTTTTCAGAAGAGACCCTGCCGCGCTAGCTGATAGGGCTTTTTCTTTGTGTGGGAAATCTCCTAAGCAGAAAGAGTTTTTTTGAGGCGAAATATGTTAAAATGAAGAGAGGGAGGATTTCCTGGAAGGAGACTAATGAGTTATTTCAATAAGTACAAGTTTGATAAATCGAAATTTCGTCTGGGCATGCGTACCTTTAAAACCGGTCTGGCTGTTTTCATCATTCTACTGCTCTTTGGGCTTTTTGGTTGGAAAGGCCTGCAAATCGGTGCTTTGACTGCAGTCTTTAGTCTTCGTGAGGATTTTGATCAGAGTGTCCACTTCGGGACATCGCGAATCTTGGGAAACAGCATCGGTGGTTTTTACGCTCTGCTATTTTTCATTGCCAATAGTGTTTTTAAGGAGCAGTATTGGGTCACCCTCCTTTTGGTGCCGGTCTGTACTATGTTGACAATTATGACCAATGTCGCCATGAACAACAAGGCTGGAGTCATTGGTGGAGTATCTGCCATGCTGATTATTACCCTGTCCATTCGGCCGGAAGATACCATCCTGTATGTCTTTGCTAGAATCTTTGAAACCTTCATGGGAGTCTTTGTTGCGATTCTGGTAAATTCTGATATAGATCGGCTGCGAGCCATCTTTGAAAAGAAAAAATAAAATCCGTGTAAGAAAATCTGACATTATTTCTTGACATAAGATTTATTTCGTCCTATAATAGTGCGTAGAGAGGAATTTGAATGAAGGAAAAAGAGTTTCGCCGAAACATGGCAGTCTTTCCCATCGGCAGTGTTATGAAACTGACGGACCTATCTGCCCGTCAGATCCGTTATTATGAAGACCAGAATCTGATTACCCCTGCTCGGAATGAGGGCAATCGTCGGATGTATTCTTTGAATGATATGGACCGCCTTTTAGAAATTAAGGATTATATTTCAGAAGGCTATAATATCGCTGCGATTAAGAGGAAATATGCTGAGCGTGAAGCCAAGTCCCGCAAGACCATTAGTGACAAAGATGTCCGCCGTGCCCTGCATCATGACATCTTGCAGCAAGGTCGCTTTGCTTCTTCTCTGCCAACCTTTGGTCAGATGCGTCGACCATAGCTATTTTGTTTGAATTACAAGGAGAAATTTAATGTCTATTACAGCAGCTGATATCCGTCGCGAAGTAAAAGAGAAAAATGTTACCTTTATTCGTCTGATGTTCTCTGATATTTTAGGGACTATGAAGAATGTGGAAATTCCTGCCACGGATGAACAGCTTGACAAGGTCTTATCCAATAAAGCCATGTTTGATGGTTCTTCCATTGAAGGTTTTGTCCGTATCAATGAATCAGATATGTATCTTTATCCTGATCTAGATACTTGGACAGTCTTTCCCTGGGGAGATGAAAACGGTAGTGTAGCGGGTCTGATTTGCGATGTTTATACGACAGATCATGTACCGTTTCTAGGGGATCCTCGTAGCAACCTCAAGCGTGCCCTCAAGCATATGGAAGAGCTGGGATTTAAGTCCTTTAACCTCGGACCAGAGCCAGAATTTTTCCTCTTTAAGCTGGATGAAAATGGTGATCCGACGCTGGAAGTAAATGACAAGGGCGGTTATTTTGACTTGGCGCCGACAGATTTGGCAGACAATACTCGTCGGGAAATCGTTAATGTCCTGACCAAGATGGGCTTTGAAGTAGAAGCTAGTCACCATGAGGTAGCAGTCGGCCAGCACGAGATTGACTTTAAGTATGACGAAGTGCTTCGGGCTTGTGACAAGATTCAGATTTTCAAGCTGGTTGTGAAAACTATTGCTCGTAAGCACGGTTTGTATGCAACCTTTATGGCTAAGCCTAAGTTTGGCATTGCAGGATCTGGTATGCACTGTAATATGTCTCTCTTTGATCAAGACGGCAATAATGCCTTCTTCGATCCAGAAGATCCAAAAGGTATGCAGCTGTCAGAAACAGCCTACCATTTCTTGGGTGGTCTGATTAACCATGCTTATAACTACACAGCTATCATGAATCCAACGGTCAACTCATACAAACGTCTGGTTCCTGGATATGAAGCACCAGTTTATATTGCTTGGGCAGGACGTAATCGTTCACCGTTGGTACGCGTGCCAGCCTCTCGTGGTATGGGTACTCGCTTGGAGCTGCGTTCGGTTGATCCGATGGCCAATCCATATATTGCTATGGCAGTTCTCTTGGAAGTTGGCCTGCACGGTGTCGAAAATAAAATCGAAGCTCCAGCCCCAATCGAAGAAAACATCTATATCATGACTCCAGAGGAGCGTAAGGAAGCTGGAATTACAGACCTGCCATCAACTCTTCACAATGCATTGAAGGCCTTGACAGAAGACGAAGTCGTTAAAGCGGCTCTTGGCGAGCATATCTATACGAGCTTCTTAGAAGCTAAGCGTATCGAGTGGGCTAGCTATGCAACCTTTGTCTCCCAATGGGAAGTGGATAATTATTTAGATTTATACTAAACTTAGAGCAGGAGGATTGGCATATCCCCTGCTTTTTCGTGGAGGAGGAAAAAGATGGAAAAATTTCATGATTTTATCAAGCGGGTTTTTGATGAGCAATATGAGGCTTGTTTTGGTTCAGGTATGCTTGAAAAACTTGAACCTCAAGATTATTATCTAAGGCGGGAGGAAGATGGCCAGTTAATTGCCTTGCTCCATGCCCAACAGGTGCTGGAAAACATTCATATCAAGGCTTTGGTGGTGGATAAAGAACATCAGAAAAAAGGTTTGGGAGCCAGTCTGCTGGCAGAATTAGAAGAAAAGGCTGCAGAAGTTGGAGCGACTAGCATTACTTTGTCCACTAAATCTTATCAAGCCAAGGATTTTTACATCAAGCAAGGCTATGAAATCTACGCCAGTCTAACAGATGTCCCACAAAAGGGCATTACCAAATATCATTTTATCAAGCGATTGAGCTGAGCTAGTCTCAATAGACGGAAGCCAATTTGGCTTCTGTTTTTTTGTGCTATAATAATGGTAATTCTTTCTTTCATTTGAGAGAGCAATTAGGCATTTTATCTAAAGAAGGAAGACTTATCTCTATTGATCTGGATATGGCAGCTCACATGATTTCAGGTGCCTTGAACGAGTTGTCTCTTTTTCTGGCTGAGAAAGAGGAAGAAGCAGAAGTTAGAGAAGCAGTGAGAAGTCTGTTAAGGGGATTTAAAAATCATGGCGAAAAAGGTTAAAGATTATTATGATTTGGTTTATGCGGAGGATTTGAGCCGTCGCTTGCAAGAAGTCACAGATAAATTTGATGCTCAGCATTTTATGTCTCTAGTTGAAAGCGACTTAGAGGCTTTGGAATTTACTCAGCGTCAAGAGCTACTGGCAAGGAGTATCAAAGAATGCTTGCCGCTTTCTTATGCTGATTCTCTGAAGGTTTTTGAGCAGATACTTGGTCCAGAGTTAG
>ERZ773010.1872-NODE-1872-length-12753-cov-4.319263_pt1 | contig 12753 bp, 6 predicted proteins | sample MGYA00580842_ERZ773010 | MGnify/ENA primary metagenome ERZ773010 (study PRJEB29015, sample SAMEA2737982) | human oral metagenome | biome: human oral; feature: human-associated habitat; material: dental | place: China | collected 2107 ...
AGAGCCTTGGGAGCTGTGAGAGCCTTGGGAGCTGTGAGAGCCTTGGGAGCTGTGAGAGCCTTGGGAGCTGTGAAAGCCTTGGGAACTGTGGGGCTCTGGGAACTGTGGGAGCCGTGGGAGCTGTGGGAGCTGTGGGAGCTGTGAGGGCTGTGGGGCTCTGGGAACTGTGGGGGCTCTGGGGGCTGTGAGAGCTGTGGGAGCCGTGGGGCTCTGGGGGCTGTGAGGCTGTGGGAGCTGTGGGAGCTGTGGGGCTGTGAGAGCTGTAGGACTCTGGGAGCTGTGAGAGCTGTGAGAGCTGTGAGAGCTGTGAGAGCTGTGGGAGCTGTGGGAGCTGTGGGAGCCGTGGGAGCCGTGAGAGCCGTGGGAGCTATGAGGCTCTGGGAGCTGTTTGAAAAGCTCTATTTGTGGGGCGTTTGCAAAACGCCCCTACGGGATAAATACTGCTGCAATGGCTTGGTTGTGACGTTTGCGGTCGCGGGTGTGGCTACCAGAGGCTGGGGCTGCATAAGCAGGTGTACCTACATAACGCCATTTTACCAAATCAAAATTCATTAGCATATAGCCATAAGCACCCATATTTTTTGGTTCTTCCTGCGCCCAAACAAAATCGGTGGCGTGAGCATATTTGGCAATTACTGCTTTGAGTTGCTCTACTGGCAATGGGAACAACTGCTCAATGCGTACCAAAGCTACATCGTCTCTACCTAACTTTTCACGTTCGGCATAGAGGTCGTAGTAATAACGACCGGAACAGAATACTACTCGTTTTACCTTTTCGTCATTGGCGATAGGGTCATCGAGCACTTCTTGGAAATGACCTGCTGCTAAATCGTCTACCGTTGAAATTACTTGTGGGTGACGCAACAAACTCTTAGGAGTGAATACCACTAATGGCTTGCGGAAATTTGTCTTCATTTGGCGGCGCAAGAGGTGGAAGAAGTTAGCCGGGGTAGTACAATTGGTTACATACATATTGTTTTCGGCACAGAGTTGCAAATAGCGTTCTATACGTGCTGAGGAGTGTTCAGCTCCTTGTCCTTCATAACCGTGAGGGAGTAATATCACTATGCCGTCCTGAGTCTTCCATTTACCTTCGCCGCAACAAACATACTGATCAAGCATTATTTGAGCGCCATTGGAGAAGTCGCCAAACTGCGCTTCCCAAATTGTGAGTGTTCGTGGGCTTGCCATTGCATAGCCATACTCATACCCCAAGACTCCATATTCAGACAACAATGAATTATAGATATGGAAAGTACCGGTTGCCAGCTTTTTAGCTTTAAGGTCTTGCAAGAAACATACTTCTTCTTCAGTATCTTCAGTTTTAATCACAGCGTGGCGATGTGAGAAAGTACCGCGTTGTACGTCTTCCCCAGTGATGCGCACATCAAAACCTTCGGTGAGGAGCGAACCATAGGCTAATAGTTCAGCCATTCCCCAATCGATATGGTTATTAGCATACGCCTCTTTACGATCGGCGATAATCTTTTTCACCTTACTGATAAAAGATTTATCGGCAGGCAATTCGGTAAGTACGGCAGCTATTTCGTCAAGTTTTTCTTTGGCGATAGAAGTATCTACCTTTTGCAACATTTCCTGAGGTGAGGCGATTTCAAAGCCCTGCCATTCGGTTTGCATAAAAGGTTTTAATATCGTAAGCGGTTCTTTGCGTGAAGCTTCAAGACAAGTATCGAGATATGCTTTGTAAGCATTTTCTATTTCGGTAACATACGTTTGTTGGGTGATCCCCTCCCCTATTAGTTTTTGTGCATAGATATGGAAAGGATTGTCGTGTTTACTGATGGTTTTATACATTATTGGCTGAGAGAAACGCGGTTCGTCACCCTCGTTATGACCATATTTACGATAGCCAAAAAGATTGATATACACATCTTTACCAAAGGCTTGACGGTAATCGGTAGCTAAGATGAAAGCGTGTACAACCGCTTCGGCATCATCGGCATTGACGTGAAGCACAGGAGATTCGTTCATTTTTGCAATATCAGTGCAGTAGAGAGAAGAACGCGAATCGGAAAAATTAGCAGTAAATCCAACTTGGTTGTTCACTACGATATGAACAGTACCTCCATTAGTAAAGCCACGCAAGCCGCACATCTGTACAGTTTCGTATACTATACCCTGACCTGCAACAGCAGCATCACCGTGAATGAGTATGGGCAAGGCTTGACGGATATTTCCTTGACAATAACGATCTTGTTTAGCGCGGGTAATTCCTCCTACGAGAGCATTAACAGCTTCGAGGTGTGAGGGGTTAGGCACTAAGTTCATATCTACTGTTTTTCCAGTGCGAGTAGTGCGATTGATAGTAATACCCAAGTGGTATTTCACATCACCATCGAACCAATCGTCCATTTCGTAATCTTTACCATCAAACTCGGAGAAGATATCTTGTGGATTTTTGTGGAATATATTAGCTAATACATTTAGTCGACCGCGGTGTGCCATACCAAGTACTACGTGTTTTACACCTTGCTCGGCAGCTGTTTCAACCATAAAGTCGAGACCTGCTACAAGGCTATCATTACCTTCTAATGAGAAGCGTTTTTGACCTACATATTTAGTGTGAAGGAAGTTCTCAAAAGAAGTGGCTTCGTTGAGTTTTTGAAGAATTTGGAGTTTTTCTTCTTTAGAAAACTGAGAAGTATTATGGTTTTGTTGTAATCGTTTAGTGAACCACTCACGCTCTTCGGTATTGCGAATGTGTTGGAACTCCACTCCTATAGACTTACAATAGGTAGCTTGGAGTTTTTCTACAATAATATTAAGAGGTGAAGGGGCTAAGCCTATTTCGCGAGCGGCATCGAAAGTAGTATTCAAATCGGCTGCTGTTAGTCCGTAGTTTTCGATAGCCAAGGTAGGGGTATAAGGCTCGCGAGGACGTAGGGGGTTGATTTGTGCGAATAAGTGTCCGTAAGTGCGATAACCATTGATGAGGTTGAGCACAGCAAACTCTTTTTTGACCTTATCGAGAAGGGCAGGGTTCTCGCCATTTACTACTTGTTGTGCCATTACTGGTAGGGCTTCTTCAACGGAAGTGCCATATTGCTCTTGGGCAAAATCAAAACCTTGGAAGAAAGCGCGCCAACTAGGTTCTACCGCATCGGGGTTTTCTAAATACTTATCGTATAAATCACCGAAAAAAGCCGTACTTGCGGCATTCAAGAAAGAATACTTATCCATAAAATAGCAATTGTTTCGTTTGTCTTTCGTTAATAATAGGCAAAGGTAGTATTTTGTTTTGAATTAACAAGGGGATTTGTATTAAAAAAAACAATATTTTTACAAATGGTTGATTTTCAATCATATTGAGAAACGAAATAAAAACACGAGTTACAAGCTCGCGCCAGCAAGAGGGGTACAAGCGAAAAATTTGCATCAGCGAGAAAAACTCAGATAATCTTGAAGTGTCTCAAAGGAGGTAATACTGTTATTAGAAAATTCTATTGAATTTAATTATATTATTTAATAAAACTATTGTAATTTTGCAGCGTAGAATTAAAAAAATAACAACATTATGAAATTAAATACCTTAGGGCTTGAAAAAGCCAAAGTAGAAAAAGAAATCGGCTTGCTAAATGTATTGCTTGCCAACTATCAAACGTATTACCAAAACTTGCGCGGTGTACACTGGAACATCAAAGGAAAACGCTTCTTTGAACTTCACGTGAAATTTGAGGAACTCTACACTACCGCTCAAGAACAAGTAGACGAAATTGCTGAACGTATTCTCACCCTTGGAGGTGTACCTTTCCACACTCTCGAAAGCTATGTGAAACACACTTCTGTACCTGTAGGTGAAAATATTTTTGACGATGATAAAACTGTGCGTTTGGTAATTGATACTCTTAGTGCGCTATTGTCTTTAGAAAGAGAATTGTTGAACTTTTCTGACGAAATAGGCGATGAAGGTACCAACTCACTAATGAGCGACTTTATCTCTGGACAAGAGAAAACAATTTGGATGCTCAAAGCCTACCTTAATGAAGTGGTATAATCAATTGATGATTGACAATTGACAAAGTGCGATGTTTCATATTGTGAACATCGCACTTTTTGTTTTGGAGGGAGGAGGGAGTGGTGAGAGGCGTGGGAGCGGTGGGAGCGGTGGGAATGGTGAGAACGGTGGAAGTAAAAAATTGTTGTTAATTGAGAAATTATTATTACTTTTGCACAACCACTTAAAAAAGAATATAAAATGAGTGCATTGAGTGTGAATCACCTATTGGGTATCAAGTATATCACTGAAAAGGATATACAGTTAATTTTTGAGACTGCTGACCATTTTAAGGAGGTCATCAACCGTCCTATTAAAAAAGTGCCTTCACTGCGCGATATTACTATTGCTAATCTTTTCTTCGAAAATAGTACACGCACCCGCCTATCATTTGAATTGGCAGAAAAACGCCTCTCTGCTGATGTGATTAATTTTTCGGCTTCACAATCTTCAGTAACCAAAGGAGAAACCTTAGTAGATACCGTAAACAATATCCTCTCAATGAAAGTGGATATGATAGTAATGCGCCACCCTAACCCTGGTGCGGGAGTATTTCTATCTCAACACGTAAAAGCATCGATTGTAAATGCTGGTGATGGAGCTCACGAACACCCTACTCAGGCACTTTTAGATTCATACTCTATACGAGAACGTTTGGGCGAGGTTGCTGGTAAGAAAGTAGTGATTGTAGGCGATATATTGCACTCACGCGTGGCACTCTCCAATATTTTTGCGCTCCATAAACAAGGTGCTGAAGTGATGGTATGCGGTCCTCAAACACTTATTCCTAAATATATACACGAGTTAGATGTGAAAGTAGAAACTAACTTGCGCAAAGCATTGAATTGGTGTGATGTAGCTAATATGTTACGCATCCAAAACGAGCGTTTGGACATTAGTTATTTTCCTTCTACACGTGAATATGTACAACAATACGGACTTACTAAAGAAATATTGGATAGCTTAGACAAAGAAATAGTGATTATGCACCCAGGTCCTATCAATAGAGGGGTAGAAATCACCAGTGAAGTAGCTGATAGTAACCAATCGATTATTTTACAACAAGTAGAAAACGGGGTTGCCATACGAATGGCGGTAATTTATTTATTAGCTAACAAGTAAAGAGATAAGAGATAAGAAAAGCGCGATGTTTATCATTCAAAACATCGCGCTTTTTTATTTATCAGTTGTTGTTATCTTTTTAGTCTGATGGTGATAAGGGCAAAAGCAAAGGTAGTAAAGAAAGAAAAAATTGCATAGACAAGGGCTGGTTTGGTCATATCGGTATTGCCGATGAGAGTTCCTGCCACTAATATGGCTAAAGCTGTATTTTGTAAACCTACTTCTATACTGATAGTCGTTGCTTGTACTCCTGAAAGTCTAAAAGTTTTTAAAGCAATTAAATAACTGAGTATCATTGCACTAAGATGCATTAGCAGCGTAGTGGGCAAAAGACGAATTATCTCGTCTACCGAGATACCACTACCTCCTGATTGTTTATCTCCAAAGAATTTAATAAAAAACACAATTCCTAATAATATCGTATTGATAACCTTTAAAGGAAAACGAATTTTAAGAGATATATTAGGGAAAAATCGGTTGAAGAATAAACCCAACAATGCTGGAATGATAATAATTTTGGCTACTTCCCATACCATATTAAGGATAGGCAAAGAAACCTCAGTATGCCCCCCCATAAAGACTGCTACCGCCCAATTAGAAAGCAGTGGAATAGTAAGCAAAATGAGCAGACTATTGATAGCTGTGAGTGCTACTGCTAAAGCGGTATCGGCTTTGATGAGATAGCTAATGAAATTAGAGGTTGTTCCACCAGGACATATTGCAACAATGATAAGTCCTACTTTTTCTTCGGGGGTAAGGTTTGTTAATTCCGCAATAATAAAAGCACAGATAGGCAAGAAGACCATCTGCAAGAAAAGCCCCAAGTATAGGGGCTTTGATTTTTTGAATATATTCTCGAAATCGGCAAAACGGAGGGAACTGCCTATCGCAAAAGTGATAAGCATCAATACTGCCGAAAGAAGATAATCTATAAACATCGGTAATTAAATTTTTCTAATAATTGTAAGTGTATTTGGCTTTATGGTTATTGTTTTTCTTATACTCCATTGACTTAGGGGTGTTGTCACTATTCCATTGGTAATGGAAAGAGCGAGTGGCATTTTCTAAATCTTGGTAATCTGCGTGAGTGTTGTTGTACAAATTATTTGTATAAGCAACAACATTGTGAGCGACTGTTCTCAAAAGAGGGTCTCTGTAATAATCGCCATAGTAGTTGTTGTTTGTTGCTATTTCTATTTCAGCTAAATACTTAAATACATCACGCTGAAAGATATTAGGTTTGTTGTCGTATTGATAAGAACAAGTACCTTCAGTTATGGCATCGGGAACATTACCAATATAGGTTATTTTTTTGAAAGAGGCAATAGTACCATCAGCGTTGAGGGTATAGGTAAAGCGGTCGTTTTGAGAGACACCTGTTTGTCGCGAAACCATCTCTATTTTGTTAGCTCCATAAGTATAACTAAAAGTTCTTTTATCGTTACCATTTACTACCGCCTTGTTGCTCACTTTCCCTTCTACATAATCATAATTTATTTTTAAATTATTATCATTGCTACTGATAGACTGCACCATTCCATTGCTATAAATAAAGTTATAAGTATAATTTTTATTTTGAGAGATATCTCTAATAACAATAGATTTAATTGCATTCCCATTATAATCGATAGTATAACTCTTATCAAGAGTAGGAGTACCGTTATCAACTATTTTTTTAGTAAAAGAGGTGATTTTATTACCACTATCAAGAGTGTAACTCTCGGTGGTTTTAACCATACCTATATTGCTTACTTCGTCTTTTACAATTGTTTTAGGGAAAGTATTGCTATAAGTAGTTTCATTGTTGTCATCTTTTTTACAAGAGAACAAACTAAGGGTCATTACTGCTAATAATACTGTTTTTTTCATTTTTAAATATTTTTAGTGGCGACAAAGGTAGCAATAATTTTTCAATTTGCCAATTTGTTGATTAGCAAAATAACAAAAGGACTATCCAGAGTGTTCTGGACAGTCCTTTTTTCTATAAACTCATTTAATTATTTTTTGAGATATAACCAACCTACTTCAGATTGTTTATTATTATTCTGATCGTAGTATTCGATTACATAATAGTAAGTACCTTGAGGGAGTTTATTAGGAGCTTCCACTGTTACACGACCGTCGGAAATTCCTTTAAACACACGAGTTACGTTGTCATAACCACTCACTTCAAATACTTTTACACCCCAACGGTTGTAGATGCGTACCACATTGTTTGGATAGTTTTCTATACCACCAATATGGAAGTAATCATTTTTACCATCGCCATCTACTGACATACCGTTGTAAGGTACGATTTTATTTACTATATCTACCGTTACAGTAGCAGAACTACAACCTGCAGAATTACAGATTTCATACACAAAGGTATCAGTTCCTGCAAAGCCTGTGTGAGGTCTGTATTCTACCGTATTATCAGCATTTACAACTACTGTACCATTTGCTGGAGAAGTTACTACATTAGGAGTAGTTGCTCCATTGAGGGTATCGTTCGCTAATACGGCAATATTTATAGGCGTATTCATAGCTGTAGAAGCTCTATCCTCTACTGCTACTGGCAATGCTGTAGGAGTAACTGTTCCTCCTACCGTTACTACCAAGGTTTGAGTGCCTGTACAGTTGGTTGGGTTCAACACCTCACAATAGCTGTAAGTAATCGTATAAGTACCTGCTGGGGTATTACCTGGGATGGTTACCTCGCCGGTGTTTCTATCTAATGTAGGTACTTTTGTTCCTATTGGATTGGTAACTGTCAATGTTACATTTCCTCCCACGCCTACTGTTGGCGTTACAGTTCCTCCTATCTTATCATTGTTTAAGATATTTGGTATAGTTTGAGTAGCTGTACTTGGCGTTACTGTTAAGGTTTCTGGGGTTACCGTAATAGTTGGTGTGCCTACCTTAATCTCTGCTGTTGCTGTTCTACAGTTACTGCTTGGGTTCAACGCCTCGCATTCTTTATAAGTAATGGTATAAATACCTGCTGGGGTATTAGCTGGGATAGTTACTTTACCATCATTAGGATTCAAAGTCGGTACATTAGTTCCTGGTCTGACTGGAGTTGCTCCTGTCACATTGGTAATCGTTACGGTGCCTCCTACGCCTGCTGTTGGTTTAGTACCTCCTAAACTATCGTTGTCAAGTACACTGATTGTGGTTTGAGTTCTTAAACCATCTGGTACTGTAAAGCTATCGTCTTTTACTACTAAAGGAGTTACTCCTAAGTGAATAGTTGAAGTACGAGTTTGTGTATTGCCAAAAGTGTCTTTGGCTACGAAAGTAACTGTAATGAGTCCGCCAGCTACATTACACAAGTTGGCGGGAGCTGTATAGTTATTTGTAATAGTCGCTATAGAACCGCAAGCATCAGTAGCGGTAGCCGTACCGAGCCAATTGTTGATAGCTGTAGTAGCCGTAGTTGAGTTGCACACTATATTCAGTGCTGCAGGAGCATTGAAAGTAGGAGCGGTAGTATCATCCACAGTTAAGGTAACAGTTACAATACCGCTAGTACAACCAGTAGTGCTAAGAGCACGCACATAAGCCGTTTGAGTAGTGCGAGTGGTTACGTGAGTATTGATAAAAGGGGCTGTAGTGCTTGAAACAGTAGCTGTAGGGGCAGTGTACCAAAGCAAAGTAGTACCTGTAGGGGCAGTTACATAGTTTGCAAACGATACTTTATTGTTAGTTGTTGTTGGACAAAGAGTTTTGCTACCGGTAATAAGTGTAGGTAAGGCTACAGAAGGCAATTTGGTAAGCGTTGCTTCTTGAGAAGTAGCTGTAACCACGATGCCTGGTGCAAACTGATAACTATACACTACTCTATATTTATAGTTAGTAGTTCCAGCTATTGTTAAAGAGGCAGTTCCTCCACTTGTGATAGCCCCCGTAGAAGCAGGAATATCTGTCCAAATTGCTCCATTACTACTTTGTTGCCATTTGTACTGAATATTACCTGTAGCATCTTTCAATTGAGCTTTAGAAGTGAAAGTAGCCATCTTATCAGCACAAATAGTTTGGCTTTGTGGTTGTGTAGTGATACTAATAGTCTCAGCAGGAGTGATAGAGGTAGGGCAGAGTTCTACTAATACTCCTGAAGAGTTAGTACCATTGATATCTTCTACTATTAATTGAGTAAAAGGACTATTGGAGGTTACACGCACTGCCACATCTGTTACGATATTAGGTTGTGAGGTAACTACTCCATTATTTAAGGTAGCTGCTGCTTTTCCTTTCCCTTTTGCACAGTCATACACTATAGAGAAAGTAGAAGCTGGATTATTTGTAGTAAGTCTTACTTTATCATTTACTGTTTTAGGACTACCCATTACCATTAGCCATACCTCTGCACTAGTAACAGGTTGGCTAAAGGTATAAATCACATCACGACTATAACCTGTAGTAGGAAGAATAATAGTATAATCATCATAGGTAGAGCCACTACAATAGGTATCTGTATCTCCTGAATAAACTTTAGGAGTTCCTGAATAACTACGAGTTACTGTAACACCATTCATCAAGTTCTTAGCAGTTTGACCATTTACTGGTGTTTTAGGAAACTGCGACAAAGGTTTAGAGATACAATCAGTTAAAGAAGTTACTACTTTAGCTTTTTTATCAGTATAAGAATACTCACAAGCCCCTAATTTCACTTTGCTTACATTGATTTCGATAGTTTGAGTAGTGATTGTTGTTACAATATGTTTTCCTGTACTATCAAGAGTAGCTGTTCGTGTAGCACCTCCTGTGATTGAATAGGTAATTTCGGCATTAGGCGTACCTGTAATTGTAAAGGTTACAGTAGTACTTGTACCTTGTCTAAATACAAGAGGTGTAGCTGTAACTGAGGTAACCTCAGCTACAGGATTTATAGTAACGGTTTGTGTATGGTTATAGATATCTTGTTCTTGGGTAATTAAGATATCGTCAATAGCAAAGTCGTTACCACTTGTTTGATCTGTAAGATTCGTAAAACGCACTTGGAGGCTTGTTGCATTTCCAGGTGTAAAAGTATGAGTAAAATGCTTCCAATCTTTAGTGTTATCGTGCCCTCTAACTCCTCCTGAAGCTTTAGTAGCCCCATTTATAACATTTCCTGAAGTTTTATCGACAAAAGAGACTTGTATATTGGGGTAGTATATAGAATTATCTCCCGAATTATGTTTATTAAGATTATAGACATAATATTCTATAGTTACTTTTTTGTTAGCAGTTACTTGTATATCTTGTAAATAGAAGTTTTTATTAGCGTTTTTCCCATAATTAAACGCAAGATAACGTCCATTAGAATCTGAACCATTAGAAGTATGATCTAAAGGATTTTCCCAATTCCAAGAGCTTCTCTTTACTAAGTTATTTTTATTAGCTATTTGGTAATTTCCTTCTGCTGGAATATCTGAAGGGTAGCCTTCTCCGCCCAAACGTCCTACAAAAGGAGTAGGAATTACAGAAGTTGGCATTAAGTAAGTTCCTCCTGATCCAAAATCTTCTTTGAATAGAATTTTGTTATCGTTTCTTTTAGAAGTTATTGTAATAGTATGCTGTGTACCCAACGCTATATTGTTGAATACATTTGAACTTTGAGGAGTTCCCCCATCTAAAGTGTAGGTATAAGTATGTCCTGTAGTAACTGAAGGATTTACTGTAATTTCAGCTTTTTTAGCTGTACAATTATAAGTTGTAGTAGAGGTAAATGTAATAGGGGTTGTATTTGCTCCTACTGTAATAGGAACTACTTGAGTAATAGGGCAAGTTTTTGAAGGTTGTGTTACCAAGATATTATCTACACATAAATCGTTACCTCCACCGCTAATGTATATAACAAAAATAAGTTCAGTATCAGAAGCTCCTGCATTAACAGTTACACTCATACGTGTCCAATTATTAAGATTTCCTCCCTTTTCTTTTTCTATAGATTCTGTATTATCAGAAGAATACATAGGAGTATTTAAATTGAAATCAGCTTCTGATCGGAAAATCTTTAAAGATACATCAGGTTTATATCCACTAGGAAGTACAGCATTATTGATAGGATTATATACATACGTAGAAAACTCTACTGGCATACCTGGAGTTACTTTTGCTTTGCGCTTATAAACCGTTTTTGTTTCACCGGGGGATGTTTGGGTAAGGTCTACATTATACCACAAAAATCTACCATTAGCATCTCCATCCTTATCATTAGGTAGTACCCAAAAATTACTATAAGGAGTCGTGCCATCCATCATATCTGCTCTATTTCCTATTGCATAATAAGAATCTGATACTGTTTGAGGGCGTGTAGCTCCATCTGCTGGACGTACTTGATTTGATCCATCCATTGGATCAAAATAAATATTTTGGTTTACATAGGGGCTTTTTACGGATTTAACGTTTCCTGTTTTCTTTCCAAAATCATCATAGAAAACAACCGATTTAGTAGTAGGAGGAGCAATATAAGTTACTGAAACATTATGAGTTCCTGAGGTGAGATTCGCAAAATATGGATTAGACTTCGTGCTTCCTCCATAAGTGTAACTATACTGATAGGTAGGCTGATTGTTACCTAAAGTAACATTTGCCGTAGTATTATCACCGTTATAGATCACAGAGGGTGTAAAAGTAGGTGCAGTAGCTTTTGCAGGTACTATGATAGGTAAAGTATAGGTTTTACTACCTTGAGTTACTATAACATTACGAGACCCAGCAGGCACCCAAGCTGTATTACCATTAATATCGCTTGCATCATGTCCAAAATTATAGGTATAGCCAGTTCCTTCAACAGCTACTTGTATTTGAGCCTTGTCTGCATTAGCCCCAGTACCACAACCAATTAATTGGGTAATTCCCACTTTGGGGGCACTTTGGGCATTGAGATGGCTCATAGCCAACAGAAAAGTTGCTACAAAAATAATTTTATAAGTTATTCTTGCTATTAAATTATTCATTTTAGTGAAAAATATTGAGAATGATTGTACTAGGGCGCAAAATTACTCAACTATTTTCACACTTACACATAAAAAAAACTATTTAACAATAATTTAACATTTTTTATTAGATTATAAGTAAAAGGCAAAAAGAGGGTATATTAATTTTATCTATCTGACATACAAGAAACCTTTTTGGGTTTGTTGTTCTCCTTTTTTATAATAGGTAACTATATAAAAATAAGTTCCTGCAAGAGTTTTACTCTTGTTTACATTCTGCACATTAGGATAGCCTCTAAACACTTCGCCTTTTTTGCCATAATTACTATTCTCGTATACTTTGAGTCCCATTTCATCGAAGATGAGCACTGAGATAGGGCGATCTTCATCAGCATTTTCTATTTTAAAATAGTTCTCGGGGTTAGAGATTGAGACGGCATTATAGATAATAATGGGAGCTATGGGAGCTGTGGGAGCTGTGGGAGCTGTGGGAACAGATGGGTTGGGCTGTGGTTGTGGCTGTGGTTGTGGTTGAGGCTGTGGTTGAGGCTGTGGTTGGGGTTGGGGTTGTGGTTGAGGGTTGGGCTGTGGTTGAGGTTGGGGTTGTGGTTGTGGTTGGGGTTGTGGTTGAGGTTGGGGCTGTGGTTGTGGCTGTGGTTGTGGTTGGGGTTGTGGTTGAGGTTGTGGTTGTGGTTGTGGCTGTGGTTGTGG
>ERZ773010.1873-NODE-1873-length-12749-cov-14.546085_pt1 | contig 12749 bp, 10 predicted proteins | sample MGYA00580842_ERZ773010 | MGnify/ENA primary metagenome ERZ773010 (study PRJEB29015, sample SAMEA2737982) | human oral metagenome | biome: human oral; feature: human-associated habitat; material: dental | place: China | collected 2107 ...
ATATGTTGTAAAAAGAAACTATCTCATGTACATCATTGTGATAGTTTCTTTCTATTATATAAAAAATACTATCCCTTTCCTATATTTTTCTAATCCATTCTCCCATAGGTCTTGAAATAAGTGGTTCTGAAAGAGTTAGACTTCCATCATCTTCATGGTATGTACTTTGATATTGTGGTTCTCTTGTAGCAACTTTATAAAATTTCACCAATGTATTTTCAGCTATATTATCATCTACTGGTAAATCTAATTCACTAGCTATTTCTCTTTTTAATTTATCCCAATCATAGTCAGTTATATCACTAAATTCTTCTCTATATTCCTTTTCAATTTTATCAGCATATTTTTTTAGTAATATTTTATCTTTATAAAGATCTATCATTAGAAAGTCAAAAAAACAAGGACAGTTCACTAATAAAGAAAATAGTTCTTTCATATTTTCTGCAATACGACCTGTTTCTCCTTCTGAACTATTAAAACCTATTGTTCCATCAGAAAGTAAAACAAACTCTCCTCCACTTCCATCAACTCCAAAAGCTTTACCATCAATATTCCAAGTAATTTGTCCATCCATATCATCTTGTTTTTGTAATTGAGGATATAACTCAATATCACATTTAATTCTGATTTTTTCTGCTAGTTCACTATTATTTAATATTTTTTCTAATATATCCATAGTTTTTTACTCCTAAAAATTATTTTTATTTATTATCTTATAATATTTTTTTCTTTACTTCAACATATTTAATTATTTTTTAAATTGTGGTAAAATGTAAAATAAAAGATTTGAGGGACTGTTATGAATTTATTTCAAAAAAATTATAAAAATGTTGAACCTCTTGCATATAAATTACGACCCAAAAGTTTAGATGATTTTGTAGGTCAGGAAAAACTTTTAGGAAAAGATGGAGTAATAAGAAGACTTATTCTAAATTCTACTCTATCAAATTCTATTTTTTATGGCCCTCCTGGTTGTGGAAAAAGTAGTTTAGGAGAAATTATTTCTAATACTTTAGATTGTAATTTTGAAAAATTAAATGCTACTACTGCAAGTGTTTCAGATATAAGAAATGTAGTTGAAACAGCTAAAAGAAATATAGAACTCTACAATAAAAGGACTATATTATTTTTAGATGAAATTCATAGATTTAATAAAAATCAACAAGATGCCTTACTTTCTTATACAGAAGATGGAACGCTTACTCTTATAGGGGCAACAACAGAAAATCCTTATTACAATATAAATAATGCTTTGCTTTCAAGAGTTATGGTTTTTGAATTTAAAGCTCTTACTGACAATGATATTTCAAAGTTGATTGATAAAGGATTAAATTTTTTAAATATAAATATGAGTGATAAAATAAAAGAAATAATTATTGATATATCACAGGGAGATTCAAGAATAGCCTTAAATTATGTTGAGATGTACAATAATATACATTCTCAAATGTCTGAAGATGAAATTTTTTCTATTTTTAAAGAAAGACAAGTTTCTTTTGATAAAAAGCAAGATAAATATGATATGATTTCAGCCTTTATAAAATCTATTAGGGGAAGTGACCCTGATGCAGCAGTGTACTGGCTTGCTAGACTTTTAGATGGTGGAGAAGACCCAAAATATATGGCAAGAAGACTATTTATTGAGGCAAGTGAAGATATAGGAATGGCAAATTCAGAAGCACTTTTAGTTGCAAATGCAGCTATGAATGCCTGTGAAAGAATAGGTATGCCAGAAGTTAGGATAATACTGGCTCATGCTACTATATATCTTGCAATTTCTTCTAAATCTAATTCTGCTTATGAAGCAATAGATGAAGCATTGGCTGATATAAAAAAAGGTGAATTACAAGAAGTTCCAATGAACATTTGTCATGATAATGTGGGATACAAATATCCTCATAACTACACTGATAATTTTGTTAAACAAAAATATATGAATAAAAAGAAAAAATATTACAAACCTGGTAATAATAAAAATGAAAAATTGATAGCTGAAAAATTAAGCAAATTATGGAATGAATAGGAGGGATAATTATGGAATTAATAAGAAAACCAAAGGGAACAAAAGATATTATTGGTGAAGATGCAGTAAAATACATTTATATTTCAAATGTAACTCAGAAGATGTTTGAGAATTATGGTTATAAGTTTGCTAAAACTCCAATTTTTGAAGAAACTGAATTATTTAAAAGAGGTATAGGTGAAGCAACAGATGTTGTTGAAAAAGAAATGTACACTTTCAAAGATAAAGGAGACAGATCAATAACTCTAAGACCTGAAAACACAGCTTCAATGGTTAGATGTTATCTTGAAAATTCAATTTATGCTAAAGAAGACATCAGTAGATTCTACTACAATGGTTCAATGTTTAGATATGAAAGACCACAAGCTGGTAGACAAAGAGAATTTAATCAAATAGGAGTAGAAGTATTTGGTGAAAAATCTCCTATACTTGATGCTGAAGTAATAGCTATGGGATATAATTGGCTCGCAAAATTAGGTATTACTGATTTAGAAGTTAAAATAAATTCAGTAGGCTCTAAGGGTTCTCGTACTATTTACAGAGAAAAATTAGTAGAACACTTTAAATCTCACTTAGATGATATGTGTGAAGATTGTAAAGACAGAATTAATAGAAACCCTTTAAGACTTTTAGATTGTAAAGTTGATGGAGATAAAGATTTCTATAAATCTGCTCCAAGTATAATAGATTATCTTTTTGAAGATGAAAGAAAACACTATGAAGAAGTTAAAAAATATCTAACAATTTTTGGAGTAAAATTTACAGAAGATCCAACTCTTGTTAGAGGACTTGATTATTATTCAAGTACAGTTTTTGAAATTGTAACTAATAAGCTTGGTTCACAAGGAACAGTTTTAGGTGGTGGAAGATATGATAATCTTCTAAAAGAATTAGGAGATAAAGATATTCCTGCTTTTGGTTTTGCTGCTGGAGTTGAAAGAGTTATGATGCTTGTTGATGATTATCCTAAAGATATTCCAGATGTCTACATTGCTTGGCTTGGGGATTCAACAGTTGAAACTGCTATGAAGATTACAGAAGATTTGAGAAAAAATAATATAAAAGTTTATGTAGATTATTCTTCTAAGGGAATGAAATCACATATGAAAAAAGCAGATAAATTAGAAACAAGATATTGTGTTATTCTTGGTGAAGATGAACTTAATAAAGGAATAGTATTATTAAAAGATTTTTCTACAAGGGAGCAAAAAGAAGTAAAGATTGAAGAAATTATAAATTATATTAAATAGAGGGAGTGTTTTTTAAAAATGGTATATAGAACACATAATTTAGGGGAATTAAGATCAAAAAATATTGGAGAAGTTGTAACTCTATCTGGTTGGGTAGACACAAAAAGAAATGTAAGTACAAGTCTTACTTTCATTGACTTAAGAGATAGAGAAGGAAAAACTCAAATAGTTTTTAATAATGAACTTCTATCAGAAAAAGTTTTAGAAGAAGTACAAAAATTAAAGTCAGAATCTGTCATCAAAGTAATAGGTGAAGTAAAGGAAAGATCAAATAAAAATCCTAATATTCCAACAGGAGAAATAGAAGTTTTTGCAAAAGAAATAGAAATTTTAAATGCTTGTGATACTTTACCTTTCCAAATTTCTGGTATAGATGATAATTTAAGTGAAAATATGAGATTGACATACAGATATCTTGATATTAGAAGAAACAAGATGTTAAATAACTTAAAAATGCGTCATAGAATGATAATGTCTATTAGAAATTATATGGATAATGCAGGTTTCTTAGATGTAGATACTCCTGTACTTACAAAATCTACTCCTGAGGGAGCAAGAGATTTCTTAGTTCCTAGTAGAACAAACCCAGGAACATTCTATGCTTTACCTCAATCTCCACAACTTTTTAAACAACTTTTAATGATAGGTGGAGTTGAAAAATATTTCCAAATTGCTAAATGTTTTAGAGATGAAGATTTAAGAGCAGATAGACAACCTGAATTTACACAACTTGATATTGAAATGTCTTTTGTAGAAAAAGAAGATGTTATGAATGAAATAGAAGGTTTAGCAAAATATGTATTTAAAAATGTAACAGGAGAAGAAGCAAATTATACTTTCCAAAGAATGCCTTATGCAGAAGCTATGGATAGATTTGGTTCAGATAAACCAGATTTAAGATTTGGAGTTGAATTAAAAGATTTATCTGATATAGTTAAGAATTCTTCTTTTAATGCTTTTAGTTCTACTGTTCAAAATGGTGGACTTGTTAAAGCAGTTGTTGCACCTAATGCAAATGAAAAATTCTCAAGAAAAGTTATTTCTGAGTATGAAGAATATGTAAAAACATATTTTGGAGCAAAGGGACTTGCTTATATAAAACTTACTGCTGATGGAATAACTTCTCCTATTGCTAAATTTTTAAGTGAAGATGAAATGAAAGCAACAATTGAAAAAACAGAAGCTAAAACAGGAGATGTAATTTTTATAGTTGCTGATAAGAAAAAAGTTGTTCACTCTGCACTTGGAGCATTGAGATTGAGAATAGGTAAAGACTTAGAATTAATTAATAAAGATGATTTTAAATTCTTATGGGTTGTTGATTTTCCAATGTTTGATTATGATGAAGAAGAACAAAGATATAAGGCAGAACATCACCCATTTACTTCTATAAAAGCAGAAGATTTGGATAAATTCTTAGCAGGACAAACAGAAGATATAAGAACTAATACTTATGACTTAGTTTTAAATGGTTCTGAAATAGGTGGAGGTTCTATAAGAATATTTAATCCACAAATTCAATCTATGGTATTTGATAGACTAGGACTTTCTCAAGAAGAAGCAAAAGCTAAATTTGGTTTCTTCTTAGATGCTTTCAAATATGGAGCACCTCCTCACGGTGGATTAGCATTTGGTATAGATAGATGGCTTATGGTTATGTTAAAAGAAGAATCTATAAGAGATGTAATTCCTTTCCCTAAAACAAATAAAGGACAATGTTTAATGACAGAAGCACCTAATACTGTTGATGAAAAACAATTAGAGGAATTATATATAAAATCTACTTATGAAAAATAAAATGGGTTAATAAAGAAAGGGTTTATTGCAAATTAAAGTTTCTATATAAGTTTGTAATAGCTCTTTTTTTATAAAAAATAAATTTTATTTTTGGAAACAAAATAATATTTTCAAATTTTATTTTTAATGATATAATAACATAAAGTCTTTAATAAAGTCATTTTAAAAATAATATTAAGGAGATGATATGTTAAAAATAGCAATATATGGAAAAGGTGGTATAGGAAAATCTACAATATCTTCTAATTTGAGTGCTATTATTTCAAAAAGTGGGAAAAAAGTTTTGCATGTAGGTTGTGATCCAAAAGGAGATTCTACAAGAAATCTTATGGGAAGAAAAATTCCAACTGTTATTTCAATTTTAAAAGAAAAAAATAATTTAAACAGAGAAGATATAATTTATAAAGGTTTTAATGGAATTGAATGTGTTGAAACTGGTGGTCCTGAAGCTGGAATAGGCTGTGCAGGAAGAGGAATTATTACCACAATGGAAGAGCTTGAAGATTTAAAAGTATTTGATGAAGAAAGAGATGTTATTGTATATGATGTACTAGGAGATGTTGTGTGTGGAGGATTTGCAGTTCCTATGAGGGAAAAGTACGCTGATGTTATTTATATAGTTACATCTTCTGAATTTATGTCAATTTTTGCAGCTAATAATATTATGAAAAGTATTAAAAATTTTTCAAAAATGAAAAATATAAAATTTGGTGGTTTAATTCATAATCAAAGAAATAATAATTCAAGTATAAATATTTTAAAAATTTTTGCAGATATGACTAAGTCAAAAATTATAGGAGAAATTCCTTTTAGTAAAGAACTAATAAAAAGTGAATTAAATGGGAAAACTATTGCTGAAATGTATCCTAATTCAAATTTATATAATAATTTCTTAGAACTGTCAGAAAAAATTTTGAGTAATCAAGAGGATTTAACTTTCTCTCCATTATCAGAAGAAGAAATGGAATATTTAGCAGCTGAAATATTAAAAGAAAATATTTATTACGAAAAGGAATAGAAATGAATATAGAGAGATGTTGTAAAAATGAAAAAAATAAAATGCTCAAAACTTTGCTCAATATTCCAGAAAATATAGTCATTTCTATTGGACCAACTGGTTGTTTAAATGTTCTTTACAATGAGGCAATAAAAGAAAATAAATTAGGAAATTTATATACCTTTCCTGTATCTGAAATAGATATGGTTTCAGCTAATCATATAGAAAAATTAGAAAAGTATATAGTTAAGATAATTTCTGAAAATTTTGAAAAAATAAAATCAATTATTATCTATTTAACTTGTCCTGATTTAATATTAGTAAGTGATTTTTCATTTTTAACAAAAAAAATTAAAAATGATTATGGAATTATTGTAAAAATATTGGAAAGAGGTCCTATTGCAAAGAGAAAATTATCACCAGAAAAAAGATTAGAAAAATTATTAGTTGAATTAGAAGAAGAGCAAAAAAATACTTCAAAAATAAAAGATAAAAAAATAAGTGATTTAAAAATAGAAATTCAACATATAGTTCCACCAATAACTTCTGATTATTCAGGAGCTTGTTCAACTTTATATGGTGAAAATATTTTAAAAATATTAATTTCACCTAATGGCTGTAAAACACCAGTTGCTTATGATGAAATAAGAAATATAGATTATAGTTTACAATATTCAACCTCATTGAATGAATTAGAGATAGTTACTGGTGAAATAAATGGACTGGAAGAAAATATAAAAGAAATTATAAGTCAAAATCCTAAAATTGAGTTTATAGCTATTATTTCAACAGTAGTTCCTCAAATAATAGGAATGGATTTAGAGTCTATTGTTGAGAATATAGAAGAAACATTAGATATTCCTTGTATTTTTATAAATACAAATAGTTTTGAAAATTATTACTCTGGAATTTCATTAACACTAAATAGTTTAGCTAAAAAATTTATAGTTGAAAATAAGAAAATTAAAAACAGCGTAAATATTATTGGATATTCTCCTTTAACTTTTGGAAAAATAGTAAAGTTAGAAGAAGTCTTTTCTCTAATAAAAAGTTTAGATTTGAATGTCCTAACTCTTTTTTCAGATAATTTATCATTAGAAAAAATAAAAAATAGTACCTCAGCAGAATTAAATCTAGTTTTAAGTTATGAGGGACTTGCTCTTGCTAAATATATGGAAAAAGAATTTTCAATTCCTTATGTAATAATAAATGTCGTTTCAAAATATGGTATTGAAAATACAGAAAATATTTTAAAAAACTATTTTTATAAAACAAATAATTCTTTTGAAAAGTTAAAAAAAAGAGAGAAATTGGATGATAGAAAAGTTATGATTATTGCCTCTCCATTTATGGCAATAAATATAGCTAAGTCCTTAAGAGAAGACTTTTCATTAGATAATATCTTAACACTTTCATTTATAAAAGAAAGTAGAAAATTTAAAAAAGTTGAATATTTAGACTCTTTAAACATTGTAAATACAGAAGATGATTTAAAAGAAAAGATAAAAGTGTATAAACCTGATATTTTAATATCAGACCCTGTATATAAAAATTTAGTAAGTAAAGAAATTACTTTTATTCCCTTACTTCATTATGGATATAGTACTAGACTATATTTAGAATTAGATTATGAATATTGTGGAAAAAAGGCTTATGAATATTTTAAAAAATTTATTTAATTAATAATAGGAGTGTGATTTTATGAAAAAAATTTTTAGTTCAATGGTTATTTTATTTTTATTTTTGTTTGGAAATGTTAATGCAAAAACGGTTACAGATTTAACAGGGAAAAAAGTTACAATTAAAGACAATCCTAGTAGAATTGCTATTGTTCCTATTCCTTGGGCTTCTTTAGCTTATGTTGTAGATGGGGATTCTTCTAAAATAGTTGGAATGCATCCTTCTGCTAAAAAATCTTATGAAATAAGCATGTTAAAAGACCTAGCACCAAATATGAAAAATATAAATTCAGTATTTGTGGATAATAATTTTAATATAAATTATGAAGAGTTAGCTCTTTTAAAGCCTGACCTTGTTGTAGTGTGGGATTATCAAAATGATGCAATAGAAAAACTTGCTAAATTAAAAATACCAGCAGTGGCAATAAAATATGGAACATTGGAAGATGTTCAACAAGGTATAAAATTACTTGGAGATATTTTTAATAAGCAAGAAAAAGCTCAAAAGTTAATTAACTACCATAAAGATACTAATAAGTATTTTGCTTCAAAAACTGAAAAATTAGCAAATACAAAAAGAAAAAAAATTCTTTATGTTAGAGATTCTCAATTAACTGTAGCAACTGGAAAATCAGTTAATAATATTATGATTGATATGGCAGGTGGAGTGAATGTTGCCAAAGATATTACTAATGATAACTGGTCAAAAGTTACTATGGAAGAAATTATAAGATGGAATCCTGATATTATTATTTTAAGTAATTTTGATAAAATTTTACCAGAAGATATTTATAATAACAAATTTGAAGGTCAAGATTGGTCAAAAATTAATGCAGTTAAAAATAAAAAAGTATTTAAAGCTCCAATAGGTATTTATAGATGGGATGCTCCTTCAGCAGAAACTCCACTTATGATAAAATGGATAGCAAAAGTAGCAAACTCAGAACTTTTTAATGATTATAATATGAGAAAAGATATAAAAGATTTTTATTTGGAATTTTTTAATTATAAACTTACTGACGAGCAATTAAATTTTATTTTAAATTCAAAAGTCAATAAAGGTTTAAATCTTTAAGTAAGGAAAACTAAAAATGAATATATATAGAAAAAAAATGTCATTTCTTATAATTATATTAATTTTGTGTATACTAATCTCAATATTTTTAGGAAGATTTTTTATATCACCTAAAATGTTTTTTAATGTTCTATCAGATAGTATAAAAGGAATTGAAAATAATTCAATTGAAAGCTCTATAATTTTTGAATTGAGAATACCTAGAATAATAATGAATATATTGGTAGGGGCTGGACTTGCTATTTCAGGAGTAGCCTTTCAAGGAGTATTTCAAAATCCTTTGGTTAGTCCAGATGTAATAAGTGTGAGCTCAGGCTCTGCATTTGGAGCTGTTTTAGCTATACTTTTATTTGGAATGAATTCTTATGTTATTGTTTTAGCTTTATTATTTGGTATATTAAGTGTAGTTATAACTTATAGTTTATCAAAAGTAAGAGGAGAAAGTTCTGTACTTTCTCTAATACTTTCTGGTATGGTTATAACAGCTCTCTTTTCAGCATTAATTTCACTTGTAAAATATACAGCTGATCCTTATGATAAACTACCTGCTATAACATATTGGCTTATGGGAAGTTTTTCTAGTTCTTCTTATAATAATATTAAAATTGCTGTATTCCCAATAATCTCTGGTATTATGATATTGTATTTTTTAAGGTGGAGAATAAATATCTTATCTCTTGGTGATGAAGAAGTCAAAGCATTAGGTATGAATCCTGTCTATATTAGAGCTTTTATTATTATTGCAGTAACTATGATAACTGCAACTTGTGTAACATTAACAGGAATAATTGGTTGGGTAGGATTACTAATTCCTCATATATGTCGTATGTATATAGGAGCTGACAATGTAAAATTGATTCCAAGTTCTTGTATTATGGGAGCAATTTTTATGCTAATAATAGATGGAATAGCCAGAACAGCGACTTCTAGTGAAATTCCTATTGGTATATTAACTTCCTTAGTAGGAGCTCCATTTTTTATTATAATCTTTAAAAAATATAGGAGTTGGTAAAAATGAATTTAGAAATAAAAAATGGAAATTTTTCATATACTGATGGGAATCCTATTTTAAAAAATATAAACTTAAAAATTGATAGTGGAGAGATATTTACAATATTGGGACAAAATGGAATTGGTAAAACAACATTGCTAAAATGTATTAATGGAGTTTTAAAATGGAATTCTGGTGAAGTATTTATTGATAATAAAAAAGTTGATTCTATAAAAGATTTAAAAGATATAGCTTATGTTCCTCAAGCACATTCATTCTCTTTTTCATATACTGTAAGAGAGCTTTCTATTATGGGAAGAGCTAAATATTTAAATATTTTTTCTACTCCTTCAAAGTCAGATTATGATATAGTAGAAAAAGTTTTAGATGAGATGGGAATATTACATTTAAAAGATAGAAAATGCTCAGAGTTAAGTGGTGGACAACTTCAACTGGTTTTCTTAGCTCGAGCTTTAGTAGGAAAACCTAAAATTTTAATTCTTGACGAACCTGAATCACATTTAGATTTTAAAAATCAAACAAAAATTTTAAGAATAATTGTTCAATTAGCAAAAAAGAAAAATATTACTTGTATTTTTAACACTCACTATCCTGAATATGCTTTAAGAATTTCAGATAAGTCTATGTTAATAGGAAAAGATGACTATATTATTGGTAAAACTAGCGAAGTTATTAATGAAGAAAACTTAAAAAAATATTTTGGGATAAACACAAAAATTGTTGAAATAGAAGATGAAAAACAAAAAATAAAATCTGTGGTGATAACAGATAATTTGGAAAGAGAGTAAATTTTATTTTTTTTACAAATAAAAAATGGTTAAAAAAAGGTCAATTTTATGTTATAAATTGACTTTTTTTATTATTTGTGTTATGTTAAGGCATAGAAACAACAATAATAAAAGAAGAAGGAAGGCGAAAGTTTATGAAAAAGAGATTTTTTTGGCTTGTGTTATCTTTGATGACATTATTTTTAGTTGCTTGTGGTGGAGGAGAAAAGAAAGAAGAAACAAAAGATTCTACTAATGCTAATACAGAAATAAGTGGAAAAATTGTTATCTATACTTCTATGTATGAAGACATAATAGATAATGTTAGTGAAAAACTAAAAAAAGAGTTTCCAAATTTGGAAGTTGAATTTTTCCAAGGTGGAACAGGAACTTTACAATCTAAAATTATAGCTGAATTACAAGCTAATAAATTAGGTTGTGACATGTTAATGGTTGCAGAACCATCTTACTCATTAGAATTAAAAGAAAAAGGAATATTACATGCATATCTTTCTAAAAATGCTGAAAATTTAGCATTAGATTATGATAAAGAAGGATATTGGTATCCAGTTCGTCTATTAAATATGGTTTTAGCATATAATCCTGATAAATACAAAAAAGAAGACTTAGCTCTTACATTTGAAGATTTTGCTAAAAGAGAAGATTTAGCAGGAAAAATATCAATTCCTGATCCATTAAAATCTGGAACTGCTTTAGCTGCTGTTTCTGCATTAAGTGATAAATATGGAGAAGAATATTTCCAAAATTTAGCTAATTTGAAAGTTGTTGTTGAATCAGGTTCAGTGGCTGTTACTAAATTAGAAACAGGAGAAGCTGCTGAAATTATGATACTTGAAGAATCTATTTTAAAGAAAAGAGAAGAAGAAAATTCTACACTAGAAGTTATATATCCAGAAGATGGAATAATTTCTATTCCAAGTACAATAATGACTATTAAAGAAGATATGTCAGCAAATAAAAATATAAAAGCAGCAGAAGCTTTAACTGATTGGTTCTTATCACCAGCTGGACAAGAAGCAATAGTAGAAGGTTGGATGCACTCTGTTTTAAAAGATGCTGAAAAAGCTCCTTATGATGCAAAAGCTACTGCTGAAATATTAAAATCATCTATGCCTATAAATTGGGAAAAAACATACAAAGATAGAGAAGAACTAAGAAAAATGTTTGAAAAATTTATAACTAAGGCAAATTAAGAGTTGTATAAAAATAGTTCATTACTAACCAGATTTCTTAACAGATAAAAATTAAGAATTCGCTGCAAATTCGCTAAACTCACTTTGTTCAAACACAGCGAGATTTGCTCGGCTCATTCTATTTAATTTTTATCCTAAAATCTGGAATGTAATTCTCTTATTTTTATAACAATTGATTACTATAATATATAATAGGAAAGAGGAAAATATGGTTGGACAAAAAAAATGGAAGATAGATATAAAATGGATAGTTATTTTAGTAATAGTAGCTTTTCTGCTTGTATTTGAAGTTTTTCCATTATTTTACTTATTAATAAAATCCCTGTTTTCAGGAGGAAGTTTTTCTTGGGAGGCATATAGGAGAGTTTATACTTATGATTTAAACTGGATAGCCTTAAAAAATACTATGATAACTGCTGGATTTACAACAATTCTTGGAGTTGCCATAGCATTTCCATTGGCATTTTTAGTTGGAAGAACAGATATGTATGGAAAGAAATTTTTTAGAACTTTATTTGTAGTTACTTATATGGTTCCACCATATGTTGGAGCTATGGCTTGGTTAAGACTGTTAAATCCAAATGCTGGTGTTCTAAATAAGTTTTTAATGAAAATATTTGGTCTAGGGACTGCTCCTTTTAATATCTATACAATATCTGGAATTGTCTGGGTATTAACCTGCTTTTTCTATCCTTATGCTTTCATAACAATATCAAGAGCTATGGAAAAAATGGATCCATCTTTGGAAGAAGCTTCAAGAGTTTCAGGAGCTTCTCCTTTAAAAACTTTATTTAAAGTTACTATTCCAATGATGACACCAAGTATAATAGCTGCTGGGCTTTTAGTTTTTGTAGCTTCAGCTTCAGCTTATGGTATTCCGTCTATTATTGGAGCACCAGGACAAATTTATACAGTAACTATGCGTATAATAGATT
>ERZ773010.1876-NODE-1876-length-12736-cov-15.060248_pt1 | contig 12736 bp, 15 predicted proteins | sample MGYA00580842_ERZ773010 | MGnify/ENA primary metagenome ERZ773010 (study PRJEB29015, sample SAMEA2737982) | human oral metagenome | biome: human oral; feature: human-associated habitat; material: dental | place: China | collected 2107 ...
TTTAAATAAGTCCCTAAAATATCTTCATATTTAAATTCCCAAAAACTTATATTAGGAGTTATCTTATTTAAAATGTGATCCCCTGAAAATAATATCTTATGTTCTCTATCATATATTCCCATTTGTCCAGGGGTATGCCCACTTAAATCAATAACTTCAAAAGTATATTCTCCAAACTCTATTTTATCACCATCTTTTACTATTGTAGTTTCAAGTTTTCCTTTTACACAATAGACAAGCCCTGGGTGAGTTTCGAAAAATTTAAAATCTGGCTCTATTCCCATAACTTTTAATGTAGGAACAAATCTATCTGCATACAATTCATGTTTCATTTTATTTATATAGTCAGTATCTATTTGACTACAGTATACTTTCCCTTGATACTTATTTTTGAATTTTAAAGCTAGTCCTGAATGGTCAGCATGCAAGTGAGTTAAAAACATATCCGTTTTTCCAACTTTTGCCCCTAATTCATCTAAGGCATCAAAAAATACTTTTTCACTTTCTTCATGGTCAAAACCACTATCTACAACTAAAATATTTTCATCATTTTTAATAAAATAACAATTTAATGCTCTCAATGGATTTTTAGGTAGAGGTACTTCTACTAAATATATATCTTTTGCAATTTCATTTAACATTATAAATCTCCTTCTGATTTTAATAATTTAGTTATATTATAGCACTAATTAAATCTTTTACAAATAAATGAAATTAAAAAATGCAACTCCATTTTAGAGTTGCTTTTTAATTTAAAATTTTTTATAATTTAATTAAACTAATTCAATTATAGCCATTTCTGCTGAGTCACCTTTTCTAACAGATGTTTTAATTATTCTAGTGTATCCACCATTTCTTTCAGCATATTTTGGTGCTATTTCATTAAATATTTTAGCTACTGCTTCTTCATCTCTTAGGAATGCAAAAGCATTTCTTCTTGATGCTAAAGTATTTTTCTTACCAAAAGTTATCATTCTTTCAGCAAATTTTCTTAATTCTTTAGCTCTTGTAACTGTTGTTTCTATTCTTTCAGCTTTTATAAGAGATATAGTCATATTCTTTAGCATAGCCTTTCTATGATCAGCTCTTCTTCCTAATTTTCTATATGATTTATTGTGATTCATTAGTAGAATTTCCTCCTCTTTTCAAAATTATTCAGGAGATCCATTTTTTTCAAGATCATATCCTAAATCTTTCATCTTTTCTAAAATCTCATCTAAAGATTTTTTTCCCAAGTTTTTAATTTTTAATAATTCATTTAAAGATAAGCTTGCTAATTGAGATACTTCTTCTATCCCAGCCTTTTTTAAGCAATTATAAGATCTTACTGTTAAATCTAATTCATCTATTTTCATATCATGAGATTTATCATCAATAACTTGAATATCCATTGGTTCTTCAATTATTTCTTCCATATCATCTCTTAAGTTTTCCATTTTATTTCCTATTTCTAAGAATGGATCTAAGTGCAGTTTTAAAAGTTCTACTGCATATGATATAGCATCTCTTATTTCTATACTTCCATCAGTTTCAACATTTAAAGTCAATTTATCGAAATCTGTCATTTTACCAAACATTGTATCTTGAATATCATAAGAAACTTTTCTGATTGGAGTGTAAATAGCATCAACTGCTATATAATCTACTGGCCAATCTTTCTTATCAATTTCTTCTGATACAACAAACCCTTCTCCTGTATCCACTATAAATTCCATATCTAATGTTCTATCAGTAGTTACAGTACAAATAACTTGTTCAGGATTTACTATTTCAAGTCCAATATCTGCAACAATATCTGCTGCTTTTACAACTCTAGGCCCTTTTACAGAAAGTGACATTCTTCTTTCTCCAGAACTTTCAGCTTTTACAACTATTTCCTTAACATTTAAAATAATTTCTGTAACAGCTTCTTTAACACCATCCATAACAGTAAACTCACTTAAAACTCCTTCAATTCTCATACCTTTAATTGCTGCTCCTGGTATAGATGAAAGTAAAACTCTTCTAAGTGCATTTCCTAAAGTATTTCCATAACCTCTATATAAAGGTTCCACAATAAATTGCCCTTTGTAATTACTTTCTTTAACTTCTGTTATCTTTATTGCTTTAGCCTGCTTTTCTATTTTTAACATTCTATCAACTCCTATCAAAAGGATTACATTATCTTGAATAAAATTCAACTATTAAAGATTCATTTAAATCAAAATCCAAATCATCTTTAGTTGGGTTTTGTAGAACCTTTCCTGAGAACGCAGCTCTATCTAATTCCAACCAAGCTGGTGGAGTTGCATCTTCTACTGATAATTTAATTAATTCTACATTTTTTGAGTTTTCTATTACAGAAACTACATCTCCTACTTTTACTCTGAAAGAAGCTATATTTACTCTTCTTCCATTTACAGCAATATGTCCGTGAGATACTATTTGTCTAGCTTGTCTTCTAGTTTTTGCAAACCCTAGTCTATAAACTACATTTTCTAGTCTTCTTTCTAAGTATTCTATTAAAGTTAAACCTGTTACTCCAAGTTTTCTTGCTGCTTCTTCATATATCTTTCTGAATTGTTTTTCCATTACATTATATATAAATTTTGCTTTTTGTTTTTCTCTTAATTGAGTTGCATATTCAGTTGGTTTTTTATTTGCATTAGGTCTTATTTGTCTATTAGAAGATTTTTTAACCCCTAGGATAACTGGATCGATTCCTAAAGTTCTACACTTCTTCAAAACAGGCTGTCTATTTCTTGCCATTTCTTTAATATTCCTCCTTTATATTTTATCAAATATACGATTACACTCTTCTTCTTTTTGGTGGTCTACAACCATTATGAGGTACAGGAGTTACATCAGTTATTTTTGTAACTTCTAATCCTGCTGCTTGAAGTGATCTGATACAAGCTTCTCTTCCAGAACCAGGTCCTTTTACTTTAACTTCAACCTTTTTCATTCCGTTTTCCATAGCGATTTGTGCTGCTTGTTCAGCTGCTATTTGAGCTGCAAATGGAGTTCCTTTCTTAGTTCCTTTGAACCCAGAAGTTCCACCAGATTTCCAGCTTACAACCTTACCATCTACATCAGTTATTGCAACTATTGTGTTATTAAAAGTTGAATGTATATGAGCTACTCCATTAGGAATATTTTTACTTTTCTTTTTTATCTTAGCTACTGTTTTTTTAGCCAATTTAAGCTACCTCCCTTACTAAGTCTTTAAATATCTAAAATTCGATTACTTTCTTATAGGTTTTTTAGGACCTTTTACAGTTCTTGCATTTGTTTTTGAGCTTTGTCCTCTTACAGGAAGATTCATTTTATGTCTTAATCCTCTGTAACATTTGATATCCATAAGTCTTTTTATAGATAATCTTACTTCTTTTCTAAGATCTCCTTCAACTTTGATATCTTTTATGATTTCTCTGATTTTATTTACTTCTTCTTCTGTTAAATCTTTTACTCTAGTGTCAAAATTTATCCCAGCTTCCTTCAATATTTTTTGAGAAGTTGGTTTTCCAATTCCATAAATATATGTTAGAGCTATTTCAACTCTTTTGTTTCTTGGGATATCTACTCCTGCTATTCTAGCCAAAATTTTTCCTCCTCTTTTAAAATAAAATTTTAAAGGTTATTATTATATATTACACCACATTCTTCATAAGTGGCTAATACTTTCATCGACATGTCCCATTCTGCAATTATGGAGATGGTCCTACGACTCACCATGTCTTTACAGTACTTCATTATCTTAATTATATTAAAATCATGCTGTACTTTTGATCTTACACATTATCCTTGAACTTGTTTATGTTTAGGATTTTCACAGATTACTCTTATTTTTCCATGTCTTTTAATAATCTTACACTTGTCACAAATAGGTTTTATTGATACTCTTACTTTCATTTTTACCTCCTTTCAAATTCTAGTTTTTCTTTCTGTAAACTATTCTACCCCTCGACAAGTCATAAGGAGAGATCTGTACAGTTACTCCATCTCCTGGTAAAATTTTAATGTAATTCATTCTCATTTTTCCAGAGATGTGGCCAAGTATAGTATGTCCATTTTCTAATTCTACTTTAAACATAGCATTAGGTAAGGCTTCTACTATAGTACCTTCCAATTCGATAACATCTTTCTTTGACATTTTTCCTCCCATCGAACAGAAATTCATATTATTATATCATACTAAATAAAAAAAATCTATAATTTTTTTTAAAACATTAAAACTTTTTTTACTCTTATTTTTCTTCCCTGTCATTGTAATATCTTATTAAAGGTTCTATCTTTTTATTTTGTCTTTTTATTTCTTCTTCAATTTCTTTTACTTCTAATTTCATTTTTTTCCATTTTAAATATAGTATAAGACTTACAATTGTAATAATAAGTATAGAAAAAACTATTAAAAATATCTCTGCCCTATGACTTTCTTTATATTTTATACTAGCTGTGATAATTTCTTTTCCATTGACTACCATTAGTTTTTTATTTTTAATAAGTTCTCTTATAGTATCATCACTTATATTATTTGTTTCTAATAAAAATTTAAGACTTGTATTATCAGTAATTTCATATATAACATCATCTATTAATTGATAAACTCCTAAATTATCAAAATAATAATATTTATTATCTTTTTTCCAAATCTCCCCTGTTGTTCCGTATTCAATATCTTTTAATTTTTCCCAATCTTTCTTTTCATCTAAATAAAATACTCCTATATTCTTTGAAACTAAAATATTCATATAGCCATGCTTAGTTCTTTTCTTTCTAAATATATCATAAGAATGAAGATAATAAATATTTTTATCATCAGAAATAACACTAGGATTTATCTCTTTAATTTTTCCTATAAAAATATTATCTCCTGCTCTTTCCTGTTCCTTTGTTTCAGAATTATAGAAAAATATTCCATCTTTACTTACAAATAGTAAATCTTTTATATGATTACTCTTTTCTCCTAAAACTTGATAAGGAAGATATTTTTTATCAAAAGCATTTTCTTCAAGGAAAACATTTCCATTTAGTCCATCAAAAAGATATTTTCTTTCTTCTTGTTCAACTGAAACTATTTTTAACTTATCATTACTAGAAAGAGGCAAAAGTTTTGATTTATAGTAAACATTTTCTTTATCAAAAAAATATTCATTATATCTATCAACTGCTTTTAAAGTATTTAAATCTGCTCCTTCTAAAATTTCTCCTTGATAATAAATTTTTTCTCCATCTGTTGCAAAAGAATCTAAATTTTTAATTATTTTTAAGCTTTTATTTGTTTCAACTTTTTTAAAAGAATAACTATATTCTTGTGGCTTTTTTCCTTTAAAAATATAATATTCTATATATTGTCTAATTTTAGACTTTTCTGATAAATCTTTATCTTTCTCAAAAATATTTGAGCAAAAGTAAGAATTTACACTATCACTATAATAACCATTTCCAATATTTTCAATTTTATTTGGATTTAAGTCTGGAACAGAAATATTTCCAAAATAAACAGACTTCTTATCTACTGCCACATGGCTATCAAAATAGTCCATTGAATCAATTACTTTAAAACTTTTAATATCTACATTATCTAATTGATATGACTCCCCATAGACATAAGCATAGATTTTATCCTTATATTTTATATAGATACTTTTTTCATATTTTTGCCCATTTTCTAAAATTTCTTGATTAAAATAATAATCTGATCTCATTTTAAATATAAAGAAAAATTCTAGTAAAAAAAATATTATAACTATAATAATGAAAATTATCATTAATTTTAATAAAGTTTTTTTAGTTTTTTTCTCTTTAAAAACTGATAAATCTTCACCATTCATTTTCATTATATTAACATCTCCTAATAGAAATATTATTCATTTTTATTTCTTAGCTTCTTTATTTTTTTATAAAAAATACTTACAAGTCCTATAAAGATTAAAAATATTCTAAAATATTTTACTGAAATTGTAATTGAATCATCATATTTAACTTCTATTTTTACTTTTTCTTCTCCATTAATTGCTATCAATTTATTATTTTCTATAAATTTTCTTATACTGCTAGGACCTATATTATTATTTAATAGATATTCAACTGTCTCTTTATCAGAAATTTTATAAACTGTATCATCTATTAATTGAAAAATTCCAAAATTATCAAAATAATAGTATATATCTCCTTTTTTCCATATAGCTCCTGCATGTCCATTTTGAATATCAGATACTTTTTGCCAATCTTCTTTTTTTCCTAAAATATATATTTCAGTATTTTTTGAAATCAATTTATTTGCACTTGACCTATTTGCTGACCTTATATCATAAGCATATAAATAATAAATATTTTCATCATCAGAGAAAATATTAGGACTAATTTCTTCTACATTTCCTGTAAAAATATTATCTCCTGCTCTTTTTTGCTTTTTTTCTTGGTTATCATAGTAATAAATTCCTTCATTATTAATAAAAATCAGATTATATAGATGATTTCCTTCATTTCCTATAACTTTATATGGAGCTTTTTCTCTATCAAAAGAATAATCTTCTATAAATATATAACCATTTGCTTCATCATAAAGAAACTCATCTCCTTGTTGGCTTGAAACAACTCTTAACTTCCCACTATTTTTAATAGGTAAAAGTTTTGATTTATAATAAACATTTGCTTTATCAGCAAAATATTCATTATAGCCATCTATATTTTCTAATGTACTTAAATCAGCATTTTCTAAAACTTCTCCTTTATAATATACTTTTTCTCCATCTGTTGCAAAAAAATATAAATTTTCAATTGATTTCAATTTCTTATCAGTTTCTATTTTTTTATATGGGTAAATATATAATTGTGTCTTCTTACTTTTAGATTTAGAATATGTTAGTATTTGTACTACTTCTGTTAATGTAGATAATTCTGGATTTCTCTCTGAACTTGCTGAACAAAAATAGGTATTTTTTCCATCACTATAATAACCATTTCCTATGGAATAAAATGTATCTGGATTTAAATCAGGAATTGGAATATTTCCAAAATATACATGATTTTTATCTAAACCAACAATTCTTTCAATATAACCACCTGAATCTAGTGCTTTAAAACTTTCTACATCAACATCAGTTAAAGTATAGAGTCCTCCACTTGGAACAGGAACATAAATTTCTCCCTGATACTTAATAAATTCACTTTTCCCATATTTTTCTCCATTTTGTTCAATTTCATAAGAATTGTCATCTGATATATTAAAAAGAAAGTAAAATAAATAAAACATTATAAGCATTGCAAATACAATTGCAACTATTCTTAAAATAAATGATAGATCTGAAGTTCTTTTCTTTTTAAAAATATCATCTAAATTGTCTGATTTCATTATATATTCTCCTAAAATTTTTATATTAATTTTTATTTTTTAGAAAATTTAGATTTTTAATATTTTTTAAAATCATTAAAGTTGATGCTTCTTTAGTGTTATATCTTGTTTCTATTGAAATATCTTTGTAATATTTAAAATTCAATTTTTCTAAAACTCTTTTTGAAGCAATATTATAATTAAAACATGTTGCTATTAGATAATTTAATTTTAGTATTTTAAAACAATATTCAATAACTTTTGAAACAGCCTCTGTCATTATTCCCTTGTTCCAATAGTCTTTACTTAACACATAACCTAGTTCTCTCCCAAGTAAATTTTCTAAATTCTTATCCAAATCTTGTCTACATTCTTCTACACCAATAGAACCAATAGCTTTTTGATTTTCTTTTAAAATAATAGCAAAAACTTTTTTCTCATCTATAAACATTTTAAGTATTTCTAAACTTTCATCTTTACTTTTATGGTGTTCCCAACCTGCTTTTTCACCTACACCATTTATAGAAGCATATTCAAAAAAATCATCTAAATCAGTAATTTCCCAAGCACGAAGAATTAATCTTTCTGTTTCTAATTTTACATTACTGATATCAATTTCTGCATTCATAATTTTCCTCCAAATTTAACTTTTAATCAAATTATAGCACAACTTTTATATTTTTTTTAATTATTTTTATTCAATTTAAACTAATTTTTAGAACAAAAAAGTCCTGATTAAATCAGAACTTTTTTAAATATTATTAATAATTTTTCTATCCCATTATTTCATCTTTTAATATTAATTTCATAGGAGTAAATTTAAGTCCATCTTGTTCTTTTTCTTCTTCCATTTTCACAAAGCCTAATTTTTCATAAATAGGAACTCCATATCTTGAAGAATTAACTGTTATATATGAGTTTTCATTATTATTTATAACAACTTTCATCAATTCTTTTCCAATACCTTTACCTTGTGAAACTTTATCCACAAAAAATAAACTTATATGTCTTTTTCTTCTATCTGTTGCTATAAGTCCTTTTAAAATATTATCTTCAAAAGCACCATAGATTTTAAATGATTTTATTATTTTTTTATTATCAACAAAGTTACAAAAAGTTTCTATCCCTTCTTTGCTGTAGCTTTCATCTTCACTTTCAATAAAAATTCTCTTTGCAAATAACAAGGCTTCATCTTTTTCATTATTAACTAATTGTTTTATTTCTATCATAAGTTCTCCTGATTTATTTAATAATAAAAAGGCACTTCATCTTGTGGTAAATTATAAAAAATACTTTCTTCATCATTTATATAATCCAAAAAGAAAGCATCAGTAACAGTAGAACTATCTAATCTTTTATGAAAAATTGGGTTTAAGTTTCCATCTTTATAGACTTCCAATCTGTAAAGAGGTCCAAAATCATTATTATCAGCATAAGTGATAACATAACTATAATTTTTATTTTTAAAAACTAAATGATACCAAGGTTCTAAATCCATTCCACCAAAATTTTTAAATAGGTTCTTACCAGCTTTTCCAACTATTTTTATTTCTGGTTTTTTCCCTTCTAAACCATAAACATATATAAGATTATCTCCTTCTTTATAAATGGTTACTACTTTCTCTGTATTTTCCATTTTCCCTGTGAAAACTATTTTTTTATCAAGTTCTTTTAAAAATTGCTGAGGTAAATTATCAGCTACTGAACTATTAAATAAAAATGGAATATATTCAAAAATTTCTATACCCTTTATGAGTATAGAAATTGAAAAAAATAATAGTGATATAAATAAAAATTTTTTCATATTATCACCTAAAAATATTATTAATCTAATTCACTTAAAACAACAGCCTTACCATCAATAATAGCTACACTATGCTCAAAGTGTGCAGACCTTTTACCATCTCTTGTTACAACAGTCCAGCCATCAGGCATAATTGCAACTTTATATGTTCCAACATTTACCATAGGTTCTATTGCCAAGACCATTCCATTTTCTATTTTTAGCCCTCTACCTTTTCTACCATAATTTGGTATCATAGGTTCTTCATGTAAGTCTAAACCTACACCATGTCCTGCAAAATCTCTTACAACAGAGAAACCATTTTTTTCAACATAAGATTGAATAGCGTATCCTAAGTCCCCTAATCTATTTCCAACAACAGCTGCTTCAATTCCTATTTCTCTTGATTTTTCTGTAACTTCTAAAAGTTTTCTACTTTCTTCATCTATTTCACCAATAGCAAAAGTCTTTGCAGAATCTCCATAGTATCCATTTAATTCTGTTACTATATCAAGACTTACTATATCTCCATCTTTTATAACTCTATCTCCTGGTACTCCATGTACAACTTCTTCATTTACTGAAATACAAGTTGCAGAAGGGAAAGGTCCATAAAAGCCTTCAACACCAATACAAGCTGGTCTTGCTCCACAACTTCTAATATAGTCATCAATTATCTTATCAATTTCTCTAGTTGTGATACCTGCTTTTAAATATGGAGGAATAATATCAGCATAAATTTTTGCAATAATTTGATTAGCTTTTTTTATTCCTTTAATTTCATCTAATGTTTTTATTAATCTCATTTATTTCCTCTATCCTAAAATTTTAAATATATCTTGTGTAATCTCTTCTAATTTTTTAGTTCCATCTATTTCAGTTACTTTATTTTGTGCTTTATAGTAATCTAAAACTGGTGCAGTTTGATTATGATAAGTTTCTAATCTCTTTACAACAACTTCTTCTGTGTCATCTGCTCTTTGAACTAAATCTTCTTCTTTTTCATCAACTGGTGGATTAAACTTAATATGATAAATTTTTCCAGTTACTTTTGATGTTCTTCTTCCTGTGATTCTTTCTATTATATCAGCATCAGGTACATTTAAAGCTATAACTTTTTCTATTTGTTTTCCTAATTTTGTTAATATTTCATCTAAGGCTTTTGCTTGAACAACTGTTCTTGGAAATCCATCCATTATAAAACCTTTTTCACAATCTTTTTCTGCTAATCTTTCAGCAACTAAACCATTAACAACTTCATCAGGAACTAATTGTCCTGCATCCATAAATTTTTTAGCTTCTAATCCTAATTTTGTTTGATTAGCAACTGCCACTCTTAATATATCTCCTGTTGAAATTTGAGGTATTCCATATTTATCAACAATAAATTTTGCTTGTGTTCCTTTTCCTGCTCCTGGTGCTCCAAATAATACTAAATTCAAATCAATCATCTCCTGTTTATTTTTTTATGCTTTTATATTATACATCAATTTTCTAAAAAATGTAATATTTGTAATTCTTTATTTTTCAGTTTCTATTTTGTGTAGAATAGGTTTTAAAATTAAATTATTTTTATCATTATATTTATATGTTTTTTCTAAACCTTGTATTAAAGAGTATGTATTTCTAAAACCTGTGTTTTCTAATTTTGATATATCTCCAAAAAGATTAATTTCTCTAAATGGAAACCAATCTCTTGCTTTTATTTTATTTTTTTCTGTATCTACATATTTTATTCTTGTTTTTTTACTTATAACCTTAGCACATATTTCTATAAATTCACTTATAGTAACATATTCATCACCAGAAATATTAAAAATTTGATTATAAAAATCTGAATTACCTATTGAACTTTCTATTGCTAAGGCTAAATCTTCAACATAACCAAATTGAATTATGTTATTTTTACTAGGAACATAAATAGGTAAATCATATTTTATTCTAGAAAAAAAATAATTTTCTCTATCTAAATTATTTCCTATTCCATATATATAAAAAGGTCTGAATATAGTGTATTTAAAATTATATATTTTTGAATTTTCAATAGTTTTCTTTTCTGTAAAATATTTATTTTTAGCATAATCTCCCCATATCAAATTTTCTCCTGCTTGACTTTCTTCATTTACAGGAGCAGATTCTATACTATTATATACAGAAGCACTACTTATTAAAATATATTGTTTAAACTTATTTTTCATAACTTTTTGTAGTATATCAACTTGCTCTTCTATGTAAGCTGATACATCTATAATAACATCTACTTCTATATTTTTTAAAACATTTTCTATTTCAATATAGTTATTTCTATCTGCTTTTAAAAAAAATACCCCTTCAATATTTTTTCTTCTCCCTCTATTTAAAACATAAACTATATGATCTTTTTCTAAAAATTTTTTTACTATTTCTTTTCCTACGAATTGATTTCCTCCCATAATCAAAATTTTTTTCATAATATTAACCTCTTTTCAAATTAATAGTCTTATATCAATTATATTTTATCATAAAATATTACATTTTGATAATTAATGTACATCATTTTTTTAATTCTTTATTTTCAATAAAAAAATATAATTAAAATAGTAATAAAAGATGAGCTATGATATAATATATAGCGAATGAAAAAATTATGGAGGTTTAAAAATGATAGCAACAGCTAGTCTTGGAATGAGATTTTCTGGTAGAAAATTATTTGAAGATGTGAATTTAAAATTTACTCCTGGAAACTGTTATGGAGTTATAGGAGCTAATGGAGCAGGAAAATCAACATTTGTAAAAATTCTTTCAGGAGAATTAGAAGCAACTGAGGGAGAAGTTATATTTGATAAAAATAAAAGAATGTCTGTTTTAAAACAAGACCACTTTCAATATGAAGAAGAAGAAGTTTTAAATGTCGTTCTTATGGGAAATAAGAAGCTATGGGATATTATGGTAGAAAAAAATGCCATCTATGCAAAAACTGATTTTACTGATGAAGATGGAATAAGAGCAGCAGAGCTTGAAGGAGAATTTGCTGAACTTAATGGTTGGGATGCTGAAACAGAAGCTGAAACTTTACTTATGGGATTAAAAATTGGAGCAGACTTACATCACAAATTGATGAAAGAATTAACTGAGCCAGAAAAAGTTAAAGTTTTACTTGCACAAGCACTTTTTGGAGAACCAGATGTTTTACTTTTAGATGAACCTACAAATGGACTTGATGTTAAAGCAATAAGTTGGTTAGAAAACTTTATCATGGGACTTGAAAATTCAACAGTTATTGTAGTATCACATGATAGACACTTTTTAAATAAGGTTTGTACTCATATCACAGATATTGACTATGGTAAAATTAAAATGTATGTTGGAAACTATGATTTCTGGTATGAATCAAACGAACTTATGAAAACTTTAATCAATAATAAAAATAAAAAATTAGAGCAAAAAAGACAAGAATTACAAGAATTTATTGCTAGATTTAGTGCCAATGCCTCTAAGTCTAAACAAGCAACTTCAAGAAAGAAACAATTAGAAAAATTACAACTTGAAGATATGCAAATGTCTAATAGAAAATATCCATTTGTTGAATTTAAACCTGAAAGAGAAGCAGGAAATAACTTGCTAAAAGTTGAAAATCTTTCAAAAACTATTGATGGAGT
>ERZ773010.1877-NODE-1877-length-12736-cov-4.808217_pt1 | contig 12736 bp, 16 predicted proteins | sample MGYA00580842_ERZ773010 | MGnify/ENA primary metagenome ERZ773010 (study PRJEB29015, sample SAMEA2737982) | human oral metagenome | biome: human oral; feature: human-associated habitat; material: dental | place: China | collected 2107 ...
AAAATAAAGATAGCGATATGGGCAACGCCTTTGGTATTGCTTTTCTACTTTGATGATAAGATACATCTAAGAGATAGGGTGTATTACTTTTTTGTGGTATTCTTTAAAAGTGTACCGTTATTGCTATTGTACGCCTACTTCTCATCGGATAAGGAGCAGAACGCTATTTTTTACGCGGGTATAGCGGTAGTACTAATGCCTGATATGATTTCTGGAGCTTGGTATCACTTTAAGAAGGGAGATTTTGATTTTGTAGAACTTCTTAAAGGCACGATTTTTAAAATGGCAATCATAGCAATAGCCTTTATTTCTCTATCAATACTGAATATACCTTTGAGCAGGACAGATGTAGGTAGAGCGTTTGAAATTACAATACAGATGATTTCGTTATTATACCCAGTGAAAGATATAGCGAAAAATCTTTTTGTACTTTCTAACGGCAAATTTCCTCCTGAGTTCTTTATGAAAGCACTCTATAACTATGAAAAGAGTGGAAAACTGAGAGAGTTTTACGAAAAAGTAAATAATGGTATTACTCCTAACGAATTAGAAAACAATAAAACAGAGGAACAACAATGAGCCCAAAAGAATTTATAAAGCAGTACAAACCATTTGCACTTGAAACTGAGCGCAAAACGGGTATATCGCACCTCTTTATTTTAGCGCAAGCAGCATTAGAAAGCGGTTGGGGAGAGCGTAGCGTTGGCAATAACTTTTTTGGTATAAAAGTATCTAAAAACCTTGTCAGCAGCACGCCGAATGAGAAAAAGCAATTGTTACGCACTACTGAAGTGTTATCAAGTGCAAATGCTGTATTTCCTAAGATATTTAGCATTAAGAAGCGAGCTGATGGCAAATACACTTATTCCGTGTTAGACTGGTTCAGAAAGTACGACACACCTGAAGAATGCTTTACCGACCACGCTCAATTCTTTTTCAAAAACAAGCGATATGCTAAGGCGTTGGAGGTAAAAGCAGACCCTTATAAGTTTGCTGAGGAGGTAGCAAAAGCGGGCTATGCAACCGCTCCTGATTACGCAAACAGTTTAAAGAAAATTATCAAAATGTTAGAAAGCTATGAATAGAATAATCATTGCATTATTAGCGTTTCTTACCTTGATAGGTTGCAGGACACGCAAAGAGGTAACCAATACCGAGCAAAAGCAAGTCCAAAAAGAGCGTATTATAAAGTACAAGGATAGTACGGATCTTTTTCAGCACAACGCTCAAACCTTGCAACTCGATACACACGCCTCACAAGAGTACGAGGTAACAGTAGAGAGCGATAAGGATAGTATAGGCAACAGCAAAGAGTTAGTGTATTATCGCATTCGCGACGGCGATAATGAAACTATAAGGGTAAGAGGTGGAAAGGTGAAGATTACGACTAAAAGCAGCCTATCCAATAGCCAAATAGTGGCGAATACTACCCTTGATAATATAACTAAGGCTAACACTTATTTTATAACGCAAAGGCATTCAGAAACGGCTTTTTCTCATAAAACAAAAAATGTAAAAAGTTCCTATTTATACCTTATAGCTATTATCGTAATACTATTGATAGCCTTTTACTTTATACGAAACAAACTTAAACGCTTTTTGAAGTGAATATATTCTTAGTTCAACACCGAAAACGCCTCTTTATAGGGGCGTTTTTGCATTACTAAATAATTACTAATTTTTTACTAATACACAAATATACAACCTCCAATCCCCCTCCGTACCTTTGCAAAAACAAAAACATTGTACATCTATGGTAGATAAATTATTACAATCACTCAAAACCAAGTATGCGCACTTGGGGTTGGAAGAGTCAGTTTTAAAAGCTATAGCCACCCGATTGGCTACAGCGGTTAAAGAAGAAAGCGAAATCGAAAACGCCGTCAAAGGAGTTGAGGAAGAAGTTAAGCTATTACAATCAGTAGCCGACAAAGGGCGAACCAGCCTTACAAAAGCTGAAGAGGCTCGCAAAAAATTAGAGAAAGAACTCGAAGAAATGAGGGCTAAATCTAATCCAAATCCTCAAAACCCACCTACTCCCTCCACAGAGCCTAAACCTGATGAAATGCCAAAGTGGGCAAAAAACCTTGTGGAAGTTGTCAATAAACAAAATGAAACTATTGCAGCATTCCAAGCTGAGAAGCAACAACAAAGTGCTAAGGAACGTTTCCTAAACCAACTCAAAACGCAGGGGGTATCAGAAACATTCTACAAACACCACTTAGGGCGTACTTTCAAAGACGATGCCGAAATGGAGGCTTTTGTAAATGAACTCAAAGCCGATGAACAAGCGTTTTTGCAAGCACAAGCTAATGCAGGGCTTTCTTCACACTCAAGACCTATTATAGGAGGTGGATTGAAAGAGAATGAACCTTCCGCAGAAGTACAAGCATTATTTAAAAAACAATGAAACAGATAACTAAACAAACCGCAGGTAGGCAAATAGTTGTTTTTGACCAAGTATTAGCCACCCTCCCAGCTGGGGTACACATTAACGCTACTGAAGCTAAAAAACGCTTTACCGATGGCGTAGTACCCGCAGGTACGCTCCTTGTTCCTCATACTGACGGGACTTACAAGCCAGTGAATGAAACTTTTTCAGACACTAACATTGCTACAGCCGTAGGACTTACAGCTGAAGACATTGCTATTGACGATTTTCCTATGGTAGCTGTAGTTTTATCGGGTACTGCTCGCACTGAGGCTTTGCCTGATAAAGAAAAAGCAGGTGTAGGATTTATGAAAAAAGTCCTTCCCCGTATCACTTTTTATTAATCTTTAAAACAACAAACAAATGGCAAATACAATTAATGCTGTAAACATCGTACCCGAATTTCGTGAAGCTGATTTGCAATTCGTGGTAAATAACAATCCGTTAGGCGACTTGCAGTATCGTAATTATTTCCCTTTGAAGTTCAATACAACATTAGATTGGGCTTCTATTGAGAAAAATACCGACAACAAGGTTGCTGCTGAAATTGTGGCTATTGGCTCAAAATCTCCACGTAAAAGTCGTGATTTTGTAGAAAAAGTAAAAGGGGAAATCCCTAAAATTGAAGTAGCCCGTGATATGACTGAACGCGATACTATCCGTTTGGATAACATTCGTGCAATTTCAAATCGTTATGGGGGTAAAGATTCAAGTGCTTACAAAGAACTTCTAAAATCTATTTATGAAGACCCTATCTTCTGTGTCAATGGGATAAATGCTCGTTTGGAATTACTCGCTAAACAAGCAGTTTCCAAAGGAGAATATACACTTATGGCGGGTGCTAAAGTGAAGTTCGGAGTGGGTACTGAAAACACTGCAAAAGATTGGTTTTTACCAGCCAATGCAGCAACTTTTGACCCTATTGCTGATTTCAGAAAAGTACAAGAAGAAGCTGTTAAGAAAGGCTTCCGTTATGCTTATGCTATTATGGATAGACCTACATTCTTCCAAATGGTAAAATCTACAAACGTAGTGAAATTTACAGCTTCCTTTGCTCAAAACGCACTTAACGTAGCACAAGAGCCTACTTTGGCACAACTTAATGAGACACTAAGAGCACACGGACTTCCTGAAGTGATAATTTGGGAAAGCTATGTAAGTGAAGAAGCTAAATCAGGAGTTAAAACCACTACCAGTGGTTGGGAATTGGGTAATATCCATTTTACAGATAACACTCAAATAGGTGAAACATATTACACCATAACGCCTGCATTTAGCCGCAAAGATGAATCTACTACTAAGGTAGTTTCTGATAGCTTTATTTTGGTAAGTGCTTGGGCGGAACAAGACCCTGAAAGGCTTTCAACAAAGGCAACAGCATTCGCTACACCAGTACTTAACAATGTAAGTCGAAAGCTAATTTTGAAAACTAAATTAAGCTAACGATGACCGCACAAGCGTACATAGATGAGAAACTGAAACTATGGAACGTGGAATACCCCACCACCCTACTTGTTGCCGAAATGCAACGAGTAGGATTGGGGCTTTCTGATGAGTTCAACGAGGTGAACGAACGAAAGACAAAATTGTTTTTCTACAACCTCATTCCTGAACTCTTATTGCGCCCAGTGTCCTTTTCTGAAGGTGGATTATCTTTTTCTTATGACAAATCGGCTATTACTGCCTTTTACAATTTGATTTGTAAGCAACTCGGTAGGGTCAATTTGTTAGAGGAAAAAGCCACTGTAAGAGATATTACCCACTTATTCTAAAATACTGCAAGGAAATGAAAATATACCCGTACCTATTGAAGGTGAAAGTATCACAAAACCCTACTATCAACGATGATGGTATACCTACCTATCCAAGCGACCCTATCGAGTGGCAAGAGATAGGCGTATGCCGTGATGAAATAGCAGGAGCGGGGCAAAAGATAACTAAAGTAGACGGTCAAATCTTTGATTGTACCGCTACTGTCTATGCTCCCAAAGATACACCAAAAATAGAAGCGGGTACTACCTTGCAAGTAGTAGATGTAGAGGGGAATATTCGCCTCGAAAAGCCAGTAATACGTTTTTCAAGAGATTATTTCCATTGCCGTATATTCGTATGATAACACCACAATTCAATTCCAACGATATAGAACGTATATTGCGTGAGAAAATAGAAAAGTATCACCAAAAAGTAATACGCATATTGAAGTATGTAGGAGAAATGTGTATCAACGAAGCACGAATAAATGGTAGCTATCAAGACCAAACGGGTAACCTCCGTTCCTCAATAGGTTATGTAGTACTACAAGACGGCAAACCTATTGAAAAAGGAGGATTTAAACTCACTAAGTCAGGAGGTAATGGACAAAAAGAGGGCGAAACGTTCATCAATAAGGTAATATCTCAATATTCAAAAGGTTTTGTATTGGTAGTAGTGGCAGGAATGAAGTACGCTGCTTATGTAGAAGCACGCAATTACAATGTACTTTCATCAGCTGAATTATTAGCAGAAAAAGAAGTACCTAAACTCCTAAAAGCATTATCGCAATGAAAAAAACAGCCTCACAAATAGAAACCGACCTATATAAGTACTTTAAGGATAAGATAAATACACTTATCAATGGGCAAACATATCGTAGTGGTGTACGCCCCTTGAACTCACAAAAAGAGGATTGTGTAATATCATTCCTTACTGGGTTAGACGGTCAATATCAAACGGGGGTGATTAACATCAATATCTTTGTCCCTACAGTCAAAAATAACGATAATCAGTATAGGAAAAACTTTGTACGTTGTGAAGCTATTGAGCAGGCTTTAATGCCTATCATTGAAGAAGCTAAAACAGCCCTACACAATTACAAGTTGCGACTTCATCAGATGATACAAACCTTTGAGGATACAGATATTAAGCAGTTTTTCATCAACGCAAAAGTAAAATTCAGATATAACACATTTAATAATTAAAGATTATGGCATACGTAGATAACAACGCCACCGCTTGGGGCGAAATAGATTTTAAGTTTGGTGCACCAGGGGCAGGAGGTGCTATGGGTACTGTACTCAAAACATTGGGTATCGTCAAAGAAGATAGTTTTTCTTTTGAAAAAGAAGATGGTAAAGAACTAAAATGGACAGCCATTGGTGGTAAAATCATCGACCAAATGAAAGGCGAACCCACACTGAAAGTAAAATGTACTGTTAAAAACCTTAACAAGGCATTACTTTCTGAAATTTGGGACATCACTGAAGTTGGGGATAAACTTACAATCAATTCCTTTGTATCTACAAAGAAATTTTCCGTATCTATCACCCCTAAAAACAGTGGAGCAGAAAAATTGGAAATTCCTTACTGTTCTATAAGTGGTACACTTACCTATGCAGAGGATAGTGGCTACAACGTAGAGATAGAAATCACTATCCTTAATGGTGGTAAAGGATTTATTAATGTAGAAAAAGTAGCGTAACTTATGGAAGAACAAGTAGCACAAACCCTACTTGAAGAACCTACAACGGTAACCATTGGGGGCGAAGCGTATAAAGTCGCTCCGCCCTCTATTTTTACCCTCGTAAGGGCTTCAAAGTACATCAGCAAAATACCTACCGACACCATTAGTGAGGGGAATATATTCGGATCAATCATACACAATGCTGAAGAGTATGAGAATATAGCGTGGGCTATATCAGTAATTGTATTAGGAGATGATTTTACCGAAGTAGAAACTTATCCTAAGTGGCAATTTTGGTGTAAAAACAAAAACATAACTAAAGGCGAAATACTCGCCAAAAAGCTAATGAAAGCCCCTGTTAATGAAGTATCAGACGCTTTTTTTAAAGTGTTAGCACAAATGGATATACGCGCTTTTTTCGTCATTACCACTTCCCTCAAAGGAATGATGATAACCAAGCCGACGAAGGAAGTGGAGACCGAAACGACAGCATCTGGGGACTTGTAGGATCATTCGCTAAACAGTACGGACTCACATTCGACTACGTGCTCAAAGAAATGAGTTATGCTAATGTAATGCTTTATAGTGCTGTTATCCCCTCTTATGATTATGATAAGGATAAAGATACAAAAAAAGCACCTCAAAAGTCAGAAAAACGTACCAATTATGGGGATTTTCTCAAAGGAATAAAACAATTCACCCAATAATGCGAGATTGTGGGTAAATCTCGCATTATTACTTTAAAAACTAAATCTTATGCAACCACAAGACGGAGCTCTATTATTCCAAGTAAGAGCCGACCAATCACAGATACAAAAAGATGTCGAGGCTATCAAAAAGCAATTCGAGCAAATGACAAATAAAGCCGTTGAAGAGGGCAAAAAGCAGGCTAATGTATGGCAAACCCTCCTCAAAGGTGCAACCGCCTATTTTACACTACAAGGGGCACAATCATTCATTAGTCAAATGGTAGCTGTACGATCACAATTTCAGCAACTCGAAATATCTTTTGGCACTATGCTCAAAAGTAAGGAAAAGGCTAACGAATTAATGGCACAACTCACCGACCTTGCTGCAAAAACACCTTTCGGATTGGAAGAAGTATCTGAGGGAGCAAAAAAGCTATTAGCCTTTCAAGTACCCGCTGAAGAGGTAACCGAAACGCTCCGCCGTATGGGCGATGTAGCTTCAGGATTAGGTGTACCTATGGGGCAACTCATTCACGTATATGGGCAAGTAAAAGCGCAAGGAAAGCTAATGACCAATGACCTATACCAGTTTATGAATGCAGGTATTCCTATTATTGCTGAATTGAGTAAGGTTGTAGGCAAGAGCGAAACCGAAATCAAAGATATGGTTAGTGCGGGCAAAATAGGATTTACCGAAATACAAGCCGTTATCAAGAATATGACTAATGAGGGCGGTCTATTCTATAATCTAATGGCAGAGCAAAGTAAATCATTAGGCGGTCAAATATCCAACTTGCGTGATAATTTTGACCAAATGCTTAATGAGATAGGCAAAGCAAGCGAGGGGATTGTATCGGGAGCAATAAAAGGCGTATCTTTCTTAGTAGAAAATTATGAGACTATCGGCAAACTCATCGCTGGGCTTATCGTTTCTTATGGAACATATCGAGCAGCACTCATCGCTACAGCCGCTGTACAGCAAGTAGTAGCAGCGCGTACAGCAGGAATGACCGTTGCCGAAATGGCTCATTATACGTGGTTAGTGCTTGTTGAAAAAGCCCAAAAACTCCTCAATCTTACAATGCTTGCTAATCCTTATGCCCTTGCAGCGGCTGCATTGGTGGGGTTAGTTTCCTATATGGTAATGTTTAAAAAAGAAGCAACAGTAGCCGAGCAAGCACAAAAATCGTTTAACGACGAACAAGAACGCCAAAAAAAGGTATTAGAAGATGAACGTAATGAAATTGAAAAACTCATAGAGGTAGTAAAAGACGAAAATGCAGCCAAAGGACAACGTATAAATGCTCTCAATAGGTTAAAAGATATATACCCCGATATATTCAGTAAGTACAAAACAGAAGAGGAGCTCATTCGTAATATATCAAATGCTCTCAAAGAATTGAATAATGTCCAAAAGGAAAAAGACCTAAAAATGGACAAAGACTATATCGAGCGGTTGCAAGTACAAAAGAGAGGGCTGCAAGCAAGGTTAAGCGGGGCAGCTAATCCAGTGGATATAGTCAATTACAAAGAGCAAATACAAGCTATTGACATTCAGATTGACAAAGCTACTAAACAGCACGCTTGGCAATCCACTTTAAAACGCATTGATGATATAGCAGAATTGTCAGCTGATGAGCAAGCAAAAGAGCGCAAGCTAATGATTGAGGAATACAATCGTAGGCACAACGCTAAACAAGCAAAAAACCAAAACCTTTTAAAAGAGGGCGAAAAGCAGGATTTGCGAAAAACAACTCCTTTTGGTTTTACTGGTTATGAAAACTTCTCTGATGCTAATTTAGGGCTACTCATTAGCAAATCAAAACAATTAGCTGATGTTGAAAAGGAACGCAATAAAATCATTGACACACGTAATGAATTACTTGTCAAACAAAAGGAATTAACAAGTAAAATAAGTGCAATACAGTCTAAGAACGGACAAACACAAAATGATAAAGATGAATTAAAGAAACTCCAAGATGAAAAAGAGTTGGTAGACAAAAAGCTAAAAGGTGAGTACAACGTACAAAACAAAAAAAACACATCTAAAACCATCAAAAACTCCCTCCCAGAGTTCGACACCGAAAAAGCCCAAAGAGACCACAACCGCCAAATCCAAGATGATCTTTTTGCACGTGAAGAATCTCGCATTAAGATAATGCAAGACGGGGCGGACAAACGCTTTGCTATCATACAATTAGAGTACGACAAGCAAGAAGAGGAAATTAGAAGGCGTTCAGAAGACCAGTTAGCCGCATTCATCGAAACGCAAAAAGCAGAAGCCGAAGCACAAGGCAAATGGAAAAAAGGACAAGATTTTGACACCAATACCGAAGCCATCAATGCTGAAAAAGCCCGCCTTGCTGAAAATGAAAAAGTGCTTTTAGCTGATAATGCTGAGTACCAACGTATGCAGCAGGAACAAGTGTATAAGGACTTGTTAGAAAAGTATCAAACCTATACCGACCAGCGCAAAGCTATCGAGGAGAAATACAATGCCGATATAGCCGCCCTACAAGCTAAATTAGGTGCAGATGCGCCACAAGTCAAAAAAGCACAAGACGAAAAAGCACGAGAACTCAAAAAGTTAGATATACTCTACAAAAAAGAGGGTACAGCTATTGCTAAATTGTTCGACAACCTACGCAAAAAGACAGTCAAGGAAATACGCCAAACCATAGCAGAGGCAGAAGCTGAAATTGACGAGTTATCAAAGGTGCTCAATATGGACGATAACGCCAATGTAGAGTTTATAACCAATCTCAAACAGCAACTCGAACAAGCAAGAGACACCGCCGATAAGAGCGATACAGCATTCGGCAAACTTGGTACAAATATCAAAAATCTATTCAAAGCCAAACCCAACACTGCCGAATGGCAAGAAGCATTCAATGGTATGCTGTCGTCAGCGCAATCAATCACGGGACAATTTGGACAGTTAGGACAAGAGTTTGAAAAATTAGGTCAGAGTTCAGGAAATACGTCGTTAGAGAAATTAGGGCGTACCTTACAGAATGTGGGGAATATTATCAACAAAACTCTTTCTTTTGCTCAAATAGGAGGACAAATTGGAGGAGGTTGGGGTGCTGCTATTGGAGCAATAGCAGGGTTAGCTTTCTCAGGTTTTGAAAAACAAGCTAAAGCAAGAGCGCAAAAAGAAAAAGAACTTACAGAACTAATGCATCAAAGGCTTAATATTCAGTTAGAATATAACCGTGCTTTATACGAAGAGCAAATATTGATGAAAAAAAACACTTCTATATTTGGTACGAAAGAAATAGCTAATACCGTAAGTTATATGCAAATATTTAACCAAAAAGAAGAGTATTATAAAGCGCGAATGGCTCGACGTAAACTCACTCAAGAGGAAATAGCAGAAAGACAAAGAGTGCTAAATTACCTTTATGCCACAAATAATAAGTTACAAAATGGTAATAACCCCGATGGGTTTAAAGTATATCAAAATGCTAAAAAATTCCGAGAATATTACTATGAATTAAAAAGTGGCTATAAAAAAATGGAGAGTTTAGACGGCATAGAAATACAAACTGGCTCACGAAGCACAGGTGTTTTGTGGTGGGCTGAAGCTAAAACAGTGTGGGGTAATCTTTCAGATATTTACAAAGATATTATAAAAGCAAATGGTGATTTAAATATAGAAAGAGCAGAGAGTTTACTTAAAAATGCCACATTTAACAACGATGGTAAACAAAGACTACAAGAAATAGTAGACGCCTATAAACAAGCAAAAGAGGCTGAAGAAAAATATGATGAGTTTCTAAAAAACATATTTGGGCAATTAGGAAATAGTTTAATAGACAATGTACTAAAAAGCCTAAAGACTGGGGAAGATGCTTACGCAAATTTTGCTAAGTCAGTAGGTAATATGATAGAAAACTTGGGTAAAAAAATGGCTTATGAACTCTTTTTAGCTGACCATCTAAAAGACTTTCAAGAAAGAATAAAAAGAAGAAGTAGAGAAATTGCTAATAGTGGATTGAGTGAAGAAGAAATGAGCCGAAAGACTTCAGAGATGATGAAAACAGAAATTGCTACTATTAGCCAAGAGATGAAAGGAAGAATAGGTGCTATGCAAAATTTTTTCCGTGAGTTTATGGGTTCTATACCAAAAGAAATGAATACGCTTAATGAACAACGCCAATCAGTCGAAAAAGGTTTTGCGCGAATGAGCCAAGACAGTGCCGATGAATTGAACGGACAATTTAGATTACTCACACAAATAGGAGCAGAGACAAGAAATGCAATGTTGCAAACAGCAAATTTCATTAAAGAAATGCACCAATCTATGCAAGTATCATCAGCAAAACAACTGCAACACCTTGCAGGTATTGAGATAAATACATTTCAACTTCACGAAATGAGAAAAGACATTGCTAATATGAAAGCAGGTATTAATGAACTTACTACCAAAGGTATAAAGATACGCACTTAAAATTTTAACACTAAAATTTTGTATACTATCCTAAAAATACAATATATTTGCGCCCCAATAACCAAATTAATAGATTGTAAAATGAAAAAATTGCTATTTTTACTCATTACATTATGTACAAGCCTTTCAATGGCTCAAAGTTTCATCATAACAAGAGACGGTTTTGTAAATAAACATACAAATCAGGATTTTGTAGTGATTGAAAGCAAAGGGAAATCACAAAAAGGACTTTTTGATGCTGTTAAATCAGGAATAAGCAAAATAAGTCAATACTCTGAAATTAAGAAAATTGAAGAAGAAGAAAATTCAAAACTTTCTGTGATTGCAATTTATAAAAAGTCGCTATCATCTAATAAATTGTTTAGATATAGAATGAATTTTGAGTTTAAAGAAGGTGCAGTGAAGCTACAAATTATATACTTGGATATAACGAAAGGTAATAGAGTAAAATATTTCAAGCGTGATAATTATACAACCTACACAAAAAGAGATAGTTTTTTAATAGATGATAGTGGGAAGGTTACTTGTTGTAAGGAGTTTTTAGAAGACCTTTCAGACGACATTATATTAGAAACAAAAAAAGTTATCAAACAAGCGTGGTAATAAGAAAAAGCCCCTTAATTGGGGCTTTTTTTTATCTTCTACAATCAATTACTAATGTTCCCGCTTGGTTAATATATACATCTTTTACTTTCCAATTACCTTTATAATATTGTGATAAATCACTTTTCAAATCTTCATATTTACTATATGTAGATTCTTTTTCTATTTTGACAATTATCAATCTATAAAAAGGCGTTACACTATAAACACCATCGCTTGTTTTTTTTGTGTATTTAGCACCTTCTACACCATAAGAATTATATTCATCATAAAGACTATTCACAAAATAATCTGTTATTTTGTATAATTCATTATTTTTATTACTGGTTGTGTTGTTATTTTTCTCTTCACTTTTCGAGCACCCCATAGCGAGCACTGCCATTAGTAATAATACTATTCTTTTCATTGGTATATTAGTTTTAAAAAATTATTATTCACGAAATGGATAACAAATAAGGCTGTTTGTGTCAAAAGACAAAGTTGCAACAAAATGATTTGCTTTCTTGGTTTGCTCTTCTTTTGGCAACCACGAAAAATTATCCATAAATGGCTCAATATCCTTTGAGTCTATGATATGAATATTACATTTAACATCTTTTTGTTGTTTCCTAAAAGATAATGCAAATTTACAAATATCCTCTTTTACGAACTCTTGTTTCTTGTAAAAAATGTAGTAGTTAGTAACGGTAGGTCTTACATCTTTCTTTATAACCTCAAAATCTGTATCAATGATTATATTTTCTATAATACTAAAATATTTAGGTTGCAAATATACAACATTATTTTTAATTAATGACCATTTTCGTGACTTTACGAAAATGATAATTATATCTGTATCTCCAATTTCTTTAACCGCTCTCTCTCCCTTTTAGCCTTGTTCACTTGGTATATAGCCGTTGTGTTTTGGTTAGTGTGCGAAGCTAAAAGCATAGCCGTATCGCTATCCAAGTTATCAAGCATATAGTGTTTGAGAGCGTAAAAATCAGCTTCAATGCCTAATTTATCTTTTACGTGTCGTTTCCAAAAGCGTGTTACAATCTCCGTATGCCCCATTTTCTTATTAGGAACAAAATCAAGTGCAAAAAGGTAGTCGTTATCGCTTTTACACTTGCTACATATCT
>ERZ773010.1878-NODE-1878-length-12727-cov-8.138889_pt1 | contig 12727 bp, 9 predicted proteins | sample MGYA00580842_ERZ773010 | MGnify/ENA primary metagenome ERZ773010 (study PRJEB29015, sample SAMEA2737982) | human oral metagenome | biome: human oral; feature: human-associated habitat; material: dental | place: China | collected 2107 ...
ATAAAGGGACCGTATTGGTTAAGATGAAATTGTTTATTATCGATATCACCACCAACAAAAATGCCATAATTTAGCCGTTTATAGTTATTGAAATCGTGTTGACGATAAAAACTGTTCCCCCAATAGTTTCTTTCATCTACATCATGTTCGGACTGCAAATACAGCTGATTAGCGATAAAGGTGTTATCTGAAGTCCGATACTTATTTTCAAAGTTCGTCCGCAAATAATGTTTGCTATTGGTTCCGTAGCGGTAAATTTGCTCCAATCTGGTAGAGAAACGATCAGTAATAAGCCATTCTTTTCCCGCTTTAAAGCGCAAATAAATATCGCTACCGGAACGAATACCTAGATCGATGTCGGTGTCAATGCCTAATTTTTTAATAGAGTCGGACCAGCGTAAACCGACCGAGGCATTATCCTCGCGCGTTTGACGTCGATCATAATGTTTATTTTTATTCAATGGCTGGTTATAAACCTTACCGATATGGTTTTTGTCTCGTGATTCATTATCTAAATCTTCATCCCCGAAGACCAAACTCAGCTGTTTTTTCAACGTCGGTAGGCGAATCTTCCCACGGATACGTGGTTTCATAGAAAAGTGATCGTAATGATTCCACTGGCTATCCAACATGATACGCAAGCCGGCAGTCGCAGGCTGATTGGGATCTGGCTCTCCCATCCACTCGTCCATCGCATGCGCCCAACTATGCAGTTTGGTGCGTATCTCTTGATGTTGTTCATCTACCCATGTTTTTTCCTGTTCTTCAGCCAAAACACCGAAAGACGGTAACAAACCGATAAAAACCGATGCCGCCAACAAAGAGGATTTTTTCATATGTAGCTCCTTTACTTATATCGATGCCGTATTCACCGTATCTTATGCAATTTACGATAAACCTGTCACAAAAAATCCACAGGTAAATGACGTTTCTATTAAATTTCTTATTTGCTGTCTTCTCTATAAAACAAACGGCGCCTAATGCGCCGTTTGTTTTGATAAATGGAAGCCTCTTTATCTCTCGTTATGGATCTCAAGATTCGAGGAATCCTTTTCGCGTTTTTTCTTTGCCGCATCGTTACGTTGTTCAGCGATGTTATCCAGATAGGCTTCTGTAATATCACCGGTCACATAACAACCAGTGAACACGGAACAATCAAATGCTTTAATGGATGGGTTTTCTTGTTGCACAGATCCGGTTAAATCCGCTAAGTCTTGGAACACCAATTTATCGACACCAATAAGTTTGGCGATTTCGTCAGTATTACGTTCATAGGCGATTAATTCGCTGCGTGTCGGCATATCGATGCCATACACATTCGGATAGCGAATTTCCGGTGCGGCGGAAGCAAAATACACTTTTTTCGCGCCGGCAGCGCGAGCCATCTCCACGATTTGTTCAGAGGTCGTGCCACGCACAATGGAATCATCCACCAATAACACATTTTTGCCCTTAAATTCAGAGGCAATGGTATTCAATTTACGACGAACAGAACTCACTCGCTGCGCTTGCCCCGGCATAATGAATGTGCGGCCGACATAACGATTTTTTACAAAGCCTTGTCGATAAGGTTTGTTCAACACATTAGCAATACGCAATGCAATATCATTTGAGGTTTCCGGCACAGGAATCACCACATCAATGTCGATGTCTTGCCATTCACGAGCGATTTTCTCCCCTAGACGTTGCCCCATATGCACGCGGGCAGCATATACCGAAACGCCGTCAATGCAGGAATCCGGACGGGCAAAATAAACATATTCAAAAATACAGGGGGTCAGCACGGGATTATCAGCACATTGTTGTGCATACAACTCACCATCAAAAGTTATAAAAATGGCTTCTCCCGGCGCCACATCACGCACAAACTCAAATCCCACAACATCTAACGCCACGCTTTCCGAAGCGAACATATACTCGGTTTTGCCATGCTCTTCACGTTTACCTAACACTAAAGGACGAATACCATGGGGATCACGAAACGCCACCATGCCATGGTCAATGATCATCGCAATACAGGCATACGCACCGCGAATATCTTCATGGGTTTGTTTCACTGCATTAAAAATATCTTGCGGTGTTAACGCGTATTTTTGCGGTTGATCGAGGTGATACGCAAGAATATTCAGTAAAAGTTCTGAGTCGGAATTAGTGTTCACATGACGGCGGGCAAGGTTGAAGAGTTTTTCCTTCAATTCGACAGAATTTGTTAAATTGCCGTTATGTACCAAGGTTAAACCATAAGGTGAATTCACATAAAACGGCTGCGCTTCAGAGACGCTGGAACTTCCTGCTGTTGGATAGCGTACATGACCGATACCGGTATTGCCCGCCAAGCGCAACATATGCACTTGTTGAAACACATCACTCACCAAGCCGTTCGCCTTACGCAAACGAAAGCGATTTTCGTCATCAATGGTGACAATGCCCGCCGCATCCTGCCCACGATGTTGTAATACCGTTAAGGCATCATAAATGGCTTGATTTACCGGGGTTTGGCTGACAATACCGACAATACCGCACATACACGTTGTTCCTCTACTGATTCTGCGTTGAAGTTGGGGTTGGATTTGAAGCCGGTGTAGCTACTTGCTCCAAATTCAAGGTTGAATTTAAAAAACTGGAATTGGCTTGTATCTGTTGGAAGAACCAATCCACCACAAAACGAAAGTGCGGTATTAATTTTGACTCTTTCCACCAATCACTTTGATTTGATGCGGTGAATGTATCCAAGAAAAATAACATCGCCGCCACAATGAGCACGCCACGTAATAGCCCGAAGCAAGCGCCAAGTACTCGATCCGTCCCGCTTAAGCCGGTACGATCCACTAACTGACCTAATACATAATTCACGATAGCGCCAACAATCAATGAGGCAATAAATAAGATAGCAATGGCAACACCATTGCGGATATACAGGGATTCAATGGAAGTTAACAAACCTGCCAAATACACATAAAAATTGCTTGCAATAAAAAATGCCACAATCCAACTGGCTAGTGACATCACTTCGCGGACGAAACCGCGTAATAAGCTGACAATAACGGAAAAAACAATAATACCGATAATAATGTAATCAATCATCAAATCATCTCTAAAGTGTTGAAAAAGACACTTCTATTTGCAACGGGCGTTATTCTAGCAAAAAACGAAACCGTTTGCGCAAAAATTTACGCACAAAAAAACGCCCTTTTGCACAAAGAAGCAAAGGGGCGTCACTATACCATTGTTATGTTTGGGAATATAGAAAAAATCGGGGAATTAAAGCTCCTGCCAAAAATCACGGGGTAATTTTTTCTGAGCAAGATTCAGTAACTTTGCCAAATCCAAATAGGTGGGCTTGTCGGGGAAAGAAGGTAAGGTATCCTGCGTCTCTCTCAATTTTTCAAAAACGCGTTGAAAACCGACCGCACTTTGAGGGGGCAATGCCGTTTGTGCACGTTTGCCCAACCAATAAAATCCCTGCAAAGGCAAACATAACGCAAATAAAGCGCTTAACACCGCAACAGCAAGCGCCATGTTGTCCCCTCGCGCATAAATTTGCTGCCACACCACAAATAATACCGCGAGAAACGGCATCATTTTCTGGGCAAATAAAGTGGCTTTAATAACGCGATTTTCGGGGAAGATAGCGCCTAATTTAGGCTCTAAAGGCCAACTATTTAAATATTGTTGCCCTATTTTTAATGTGCGATAAAAACCCATGTCATGCTTATCCTTTGTGTCAATTCAACGTCAGGTTGCTCAACATAACATAAACTGACGGATTTTTTAATTTTCCATATTCATACCTCTTCTTTAGTAATCTTTTTTTCAGGAAAAATGAATCACTTACGAAATGTAAAAAAATTGCTAAATTTTTTTGATTCAGGTCGCATTTTTTGATGTTAAGAATTTATTTTAAAAGGTGAAGGGTGTATTCTATGGCGGTTTAATTTTCTATTATTCGTTCACTATTTGAACGAATTTTGTTTAACTCAAACCCGTATAGGTCGCTTATGTCTGAAAAATTAGTCCTAATCCTCAATTGTGGTAGCTCTTCATTAAAATTTTCTATTTTGAATCCTGCCACCGGCGAAGAAAAATTGTCCGGCTTAGCCGAAGCGTTTTACTTACCTGAAGCCCGTATCAAATGGAAATTACACGGCGAAAAAGGACAGGCTGATTTAGGTGCCGGCGCCGCTCACGCCGAAGCGTTAAATTTTGTTGTTAATAACATTTTCTCGCTTGATCCTGAATTACAAAAAGGCGTTGTTGCTATCGGTCACCGTATCGTACACGGCGGTGAAAAATTCACCTCTTCCGTTATCGTTACTGATGAAGTGGTGAAAGGCATCGAAGATGCAATTCAATTTGCTCCATTACACAATCCGGCACACTTAATCGGTATCAAAGAAGCATTCAAACTCTTCCCGCATTTGAAAGAGAAAAACGTGGTGGTATTTGATACTGCATTCCATCAAACCATGCCGGAAGAAGCTTACTTATACGCATTACCTTACTCTTTATATCGCGATCACGGTGTTCGTCGCTACGGCGCACACGGTACAAGCCACTATTATGTCAGCCGTGAAGCGGCAAAACGTTTAGGCGTCGCAGAAGACAAAGTAAACGTGATCACTTGCCATTTAGGTAACGGTGGTTCCGTATCCGCAATTCGTCATGGCGAATGTATCGATACCTCTATGGGTTTAACCCCGTTAGAAGGTTTAGTCATGGGTACCCGTTGTGGTGACATCGACCCTGCGATCGTTTTCTATCTATACAAAAACTTAGGTATGTCAATGGATCAAATCGAAGAGACTTTAGTAAAAAAATCAGGTCTTTTAGGTTTAACTGAAGTAACAAGCGACTGTCGTTATGCAGAAGATAACTACGACGATGCATCTAAACCAGAAGCAAAACGTGCATTAGATGTTTACAGCTACCGTTTAGCAAAATACATTGGTGCATACATGGCTGTTTTAGGTGATGATCACTTAGATGCAATCGCATTTACGGGTGGTATCGGTGAAAACTCTGCTCACGTTCGTGAATTAGCCTTAGGCCACTTAAAATTATTCGGCATCAAATTAGACCAAGAACGCAACCTTGCTGCTCGCTTTGGTAAATCAGGCGTGATCACTGCTGATGACTCTGCATTCAAAGCAATCGTTCTTCCAACTAACGAAGAATTAGTAATTGCACAAGATACAGCACGTTTAGCGGGCTAATCAACTTCCTTCAAACCTGCTGAGAAATCAGCAGGTTTTTTCATTCATTAAAAGGTATATCAAAATGACTAAAGCAGTTATTCTTATTCCAACTAGCGCAGAAGCAAATTTAGTAGCAGCACTAGACGCAGCTAAAACAACAAGCGCTGTCGTATTCAATGCAGTAGAAGATGTAAAAGTAGCTCAAGCATTAATCGCAAATAATCAAAAAGACGTGTTGTTAGAAAAAATCGTGGCTGATTTCCAAGCATTAAATGCAAATCTAGTGATTGTTAAAGGTGTTCAACCTTCAGCTCAAGCGCCTTTTGCAAATAGCTTAAACTTCGCGATTGCGCAAACCTTAGATGCACAAATTATCTTAGTGGCAAACAATGAAGAAGGCACATTAGTAGAAGCCGTTGCTTCAGAGTTTGGCGGTGTGAATAACACTGACATCTTAGGTGTATTTGGTGCACAAGCAGGCAAAATTAAGGCTTTAGATGCACAAGCATTAGCTGCGGCAATCGCTGCACCACTTGCTCGTGAAGCGCGTATTTCTCCAGCAGCATTCCGTTTTAAATTAACTGATTTAGCACGCAAAGCAGGTAAAACCATCGTATTACCAGAAGGTGATGAACCTCGTACTGTTAAAGCGGCAGCAATCTGTGCTGAACGTGGTATCGCAAAATCGGTATTATTAGCGGATCCTGAATCAGTGAAAAAAGTTGCGGCTGAACAAGGCGTGACTTTAGGTGCTGACGTAACGATCATCAATCCAACTGACGTACGTGAAAACTACGTTGCTCGTTTAGTTGAATTACGTAAATCTAAAGGCTTAACTGAAGAACAAGCTCGCGCACAATTAGAAGACACCGTTGTATTAGGTACGATGATGTTAGAAGCAGGCGAAGTAGATGGTTTAGTCTCTGGTGCCGTTCACACCACTGCAAATACCATTCGTCCACCGATGCAAATCATTAAAACCGCACCAGGTAGCTCAATTATCTCGTCTGTATTCTTCATGTTATTACCAGACCAAGTATTAGTGTATGGTGACTGTGCTGTAAACCCAGAACCAACCGCTGAACAACTGGCTGAAATCGCAATCCAATCTGCTGAATCTGCAAAAGCATTTGGTTTAAATCCGAAAGTGGCAATGCTTTCTTACTCAACCGGTACTTCTGGTTCTGGTCAATCTGTAGAGAAAGTGAAAGAAGCTACCCGTATTGCACAAGAAAAACGTCCTGATTTATTAATCGACGGTCCATTACAATACGATGCAGCGGTAATGAAAGATGTAGCAGCGTCTAAAGCACCAAACTCTAAAGTAGCAGGTCAAGCAAACGTATTTGTATTCCCTGATATCAACGCGGGTAACATCGGCTATAAAGCGGTTCAACGTTCTGCTGATTTAGTCGCTGTAGGCCCAATGCTTCAAGGTATGCGTAAACCAGTTAATGACTTATCTCGAGGTGCATTAGTGGATGATATCATCTACACCATCGCATTAACCGCAATCCAAGCACCCCAAGCTTAATTAAAGCCATCGTTGTAAAACACTAAAGAAAATAACCGCACTTTTAATGATTCAAAGTGCGGTTATTTTTAGACTTGTTTTTAATGTCTATTCTACAGATTTTAAGTATTCAACCAGCTTTAAGCCAATTTCTCTTCTCCACCCTAAAAGTAAATCAGGCAGTTTTGTCATATCTTCATTTTTTAGCCAAACCCATTTGATGAGATCTTCTAAATTTCGTTTACTCGCCAGAATATCAAGGGTTAATCCTTTTGGGGTCAGTTCATAAGCTTTTTCTTGTAATAATCGAATTGCCTTTTTATAACGAGGATCATCCACAATACGCACTAAACGTTTAGGATAATCATAAGGGGAAATTCGGCGGCTTTGTGCTAACAATTGAAGCATTTTTTTACCACGCACACGAACTTCATTTTCAGATAATCCAAGCGCTAACATTTCTGATGTATTACGAGGATTATTTTTTGCTACTTTCCAAAGGTTGTCAGATTTCACCACATAAGAAAGGGCTAAGTTTCGTGCCATTGCGGTTTCTTGTCGCCATTTGGCCAATAGCTGTAAACGGGCTAATTCGAGCGGATTCAATTTCCAAACATTCGGAATCTCTAAATAGGCTTTGTTTGGATCGCGATCGTCTAATTTACTGGTTTTCGAGATGGCAAGCTGGCAATCATCAATGACTGCTTGAAGCCAAGGTGATTGCGCTAATTCTATTTGCATTTTTTGATAGACTGGCAATAAGTACCATACATCCCCTGCAGCATATTGTAGCTGTACGGGGGAAAGTGGGCGTTTTAGCCAGTTTGTACGCGTTGCCCCTTTATCCATTTCAATGCCTAAATAATGTAACACCAATTTGGCTAGACCCGCTGAATTAGCAAAACCTAGAAAACGTGCCATAATTTGCGTATCTATCATAGGTTGTGGAAGTGCATCAAACTCTTGTAAGAAAACCAATAAATCTTCATTACAAGCATGCAAGATTTTTGTTACCTGCTGATCGCGTAATAATTCCACAAAAGGTGAAAAATCAGTGATGGATAAAGGATCGATCAATGAAACACGTTCACCATCATAAAGTTGAATTAATCCTAATTTAGGATAATAGGTTGATATCCGCATAAATTCGGTATCTAAAGCGACCGCACTTTGCTGACGAGCTAACTGACAAACCTGAGCCAGTTCTTCATTATTTTGAATTAACGTAAAGTGCGGTTGATTTTGGCATTCTTTTATCATTGTAATAGGATGTATTTTCAAATAGAGGTACAGACTAAACAGGGATATGAGTACATATCCCTGATTTAATTAATGTTGCGCGCGTTTTGCTATTTCTTCATCACGCAGTACGCGTCTTAAAATTTTGCCTACATTACTTTTCGGCAATTCATCACGAAACTCAATGTCTTTCGGAACTTTATAACCAGTGAGATGTTGTCGACAATGTTGGCGTAATTCATCACGCGTGAGGCTATCATCTTTCTTCACAACGAAGATTTTGATAGTTTCTCCCGTCACTTCATGTGGCACACCAATAGCGACTACTTCAGCTACTTTATAATTTAGCATCACCACATCTTCGATTTCATTTGGATAAACGTTAAAGCCAGAAACCAAGATCATGTCTTTTTTGCGGTCAACAATTCGGAGGCTATAGCTTTCATCCATAATGACAATATCGCCCGTTGCCATCCAGCCATCTTTAAGTACTTCAGCTGTCGCTTCAGGACGTTGCCAATAACCACGCATGACTTGTTCACCTTTAACCCAAAGCTCTCCGGCTTCACCAAGTTGTGCTTCCGAGCCATCGTCTTTGATAATTTTAATATCGGTATTTGGCACTGGTACACCAATTGTACCATTGTGTTTCACTACATTAATCGGACAAGCGGCAATTAGCGGTGAACATTCTGTCATGCCATAGCCTTCAATGATGTTACAACCGGTTAAATCATGCCAACGCGTTGCGACCGATTGTTGGATCGCCATACCGCCGCCAACAGAAAGCTTTAATCGTGAAAAATCCACTTCTTTGAAATTTTCATTATTAAGCAACGCATTAAACAGGGTATTTACTCCTGTAATCGCTTCAAAACGGTATTTTTTGAGTTCTTTCACAAAGCCATCAATATCACGTGGATTCGTAATTAAGAGTGCGGTAACGCCAAGCTCTAAGAAAAGTAAACAGTTTACCGTTAAGGCAAAAACATGATAAAGCGGTAAAGCCAGTACAGCAATGCGTTGCTTCGCATGATCGCCAATAAATGGCTCTGCAATCCACTTCGCTTGGAAAATATTGGTAATAATATTGCCATGTGTCAGCATTGCACCTTTGGCAACACCTGTTGTACCGCCTGTATACTGTAAAAAAGCTAAATCTTCACGATCCACTTGTGGACGAACATATTGGCGATATTTACCAATGCTTAGCACTTCACGGAAAGTCACTGCATTCGGTAATTTATATTTTGGCACTAACTTTTTGACGTATTTCACCACAAAATTGACCAAATTACGCTTACCAAAAGAAAGCTGATCGCCCATTCTTGTTAAAATCACGTGTTTCACTTTAGTGTTAAATACAATTTTTTCTAAGGTTGAAGCAAAGTTTGAAACCACAACAATGGCTGTTGCGCCGCTATCTTGTAACTGATGTTCTAATTCACGTGGGGTATAAAGTGGATTTACGTTTACCACAACTAAACCCGCACGTAAAATACCAAAAAGCGCAATAGGATATTGCAATAAATTCGGCATCATCAATGCAACACGCTCACCACGTTCTAACTTCAATTCATTTTGTAAATAAGCGGCAAATGCACGGCTACGCTCTTCTAATTTACGGAATGTTAAAACCTGCCCCATGTTAATATAGGCGGGACGGTCTGGGTGCTCACGAATTGCTTTATCTAAAATATCGAGAATCGAATCATATTTTGAGGTATCCAGCGTGGTAGGTGAACCTTCTGGATAATTTTGAAACCAAACTTTTTCCATTTTTTATCCTTATTCTTTGGAAAATTTTCTTAATTTTATCATGTAGTTAATAGAGATAATAGCGAATTTCAGGCTCACCATACCAATAATACGGTCGTCTACCGAAAAAGCTCCAATCATCCCACATATCATCTGGATAATAATAACTTTGTGAAAGCTTCCATACACGATAATGATTGGTTTTAATAACCGGATAAATATAGTTGGCTTGATCGACCTTGCCTTGTTCTGTTTTTAACAAGGTACCGCCAATTGTAATAAATTGATCTTTTAAGCTTTCTGGCTCCACAAAACCATCAAGATAAGTGATAAAACGTCCATTAGGCTGTTCATCAATCATAGGTTTTGCTGAGGTTGAATAAACTGGATAGCTTAATACTTCAATTTTAGTTTTATTCGGCAAGGCTTGTGCGGTTAATACTTTTCCACCTAAACGAATTGATTTGCACTGACAGCTATAATCACTCGGTTGAATTGAAGACAATGATTTTAAAGTAAACTGCTCTTTTTCCAGCCCTTTCGGTGCATTGACACATCCCACTAGTGTGGCCGAAAGTGCGGTAAAAACTAAGATCGTTTTTTTATTCATCTTCAACTCCTTTTTGAAAATTATTCACGCCCAGGTAATTTTTTCCAAGTTACTTCATTACGCAAATAAACCGGTTCAATTTCTAAGGCGGATATGATTTTATTCTGAGCATAATCTGTTAAAGCAAGCTCAAGCATATATTGTGCAGAAGGTAAAATAATATCACTCCCTTCTAAACCACTGTCTTTAAATTGAGGATATGCAGCCCAACCTGTTCCGACTCTATAAGCGGTTAAATCTGAAAGTTGTTCAAGCACTTTTTCTGGTTGGCAAACTTGTTCTTCAATGACTGGGCTCCATTGGAAAAACTCACCAAATTCTGACCGCACTTTTTCTCGTTTTACTTGAGAAACATAAACTTCATTCATTCTCGCATCAATGGCAGCTGCCACATTTTCAGCTTGATGTAATTCAAATGCGGCCTGAGCCATTGCTGTTAAATTTGATACCGCAATAACAGGTAAATCAGCACCAAATGCAAGTCCCTGAGCAATCCCAGCACCGACACGAACACCAGTAAAACTACCCGGGCCGCGTCCAAATGCTAACGCATCCACTTGTTTCAAATTGATACCTGAATTGGCAAGTAACTCATCAACCATTGGAAGAATACGTTTGGTATGTGTACGTTGTGCTAATTCATCTAGATGTGTTTTTTCGCCTTTATGCCAAAGTGCAACAGAACAGGCTTCTGTTGAAGTATCAAGTGCTAATAAGGTGATATTTTTCATTATTAATCCATTTTCTCATTTTGTAAGAATTGTACCACTTTGTTGAGATCTCGGGTACGGGTTGAATTAGGTAAACTTTTTAGAAAGGTTTCGCCATAATTTCGCATCACAAGACGATTGTCACAAATAATTACCGCACCACGATCCGTTACATCTCGAATTAGACGTCCTACACCTTGTTTCAGCGTAATAACCGCTTCAGGGATCTGTATATCATTAAACGGATCACCTCCTTGTAATCGGCAATCTTCAATACGTGCTTTTAGTAAAGGTTCATCTGGTGCGGTAAAAGGCAATTTATCAATAATGACTAAGGAAAGGGCATCACCACGGACGTCCACACCTTCCCAAAAGCTAGAGGTGGCAACCAATACACTATGGGTTTCCTGAATAAATTGTTCGAGTAATTTTGCTTTAGGCATTTCACCTTGTAATAAGATAGAAAGCTCACTATTTTCTCTAAAATACTCTGCCAAGCCTCTCATCATTAAATAAGAAGTACAAAGCACAAAGCATCGCCCTTTATTCGCTTCAATGATAGGCAACAATATTTCACCAAGAGATTGTAACGTATTATTTTGATTCGTTGCGGGTAAATAACGTGGCACGCAAAGTAGCGATTGATTAGGATAATCAAAAGGACTGTGAAGAATTTTTTGTTCTGCTTGCTCAATACCAAGTCGCTGACAGAAATGATTGAAAGTGCCGCCGACTTCAAGAGTGGCTGAAGTAAAAATCCAAGCGGCTTCTTTATTATTTAGTTGTTCACCAAATTTATCTGCGACAGTAAGTGGCGTAATATGTAAACCAAATTGTCGTCCCATACTTTCGTACCAATAACAATAACCAACAATGGCCGTATCACAAAGACGCGTTAATTGATTCTTGATACTTTCAGTGCGTTCAAAAATACTATCCAAAGTCTGAGAGCGACCTAATGCAATCTTGATAACTTCAGAAAGAAACTCAAGTTTTTCTTGTAATAATTCAACCGATTTTTTGACCGCACTTTGCTTAAATAGCTCACGCCAATTTCCTCGCTGATTTCCTTCTCCAAGAAGAAGGCGAAAATCCTGAATAACTTTAAGCAATGTATCTGCAGTAGTGCCAAGCTGTGGCATATCTTTCAATTCTGTTCGATAAACAATATTGATATCTTTACATAAATCAAATAGCTGGCGAGAGGTTAATGATTGACCAAAATACTGGCTTGCAATATCGGGAAGTTGATGTGCTTCATCAAAAATAATAACTTCTGCATTAGGAATAAGCTCACCAAAGCCACTTTCTTTTACCGCCATATCAGCAAAGAAAAGATGATGATTTACTACTACAAGATCTGCGTTTAGTGCTTTTTTACGAGCTTGTGCAACATAGCATTCAACGTAGTTAGGACAATCTGTTCCCAAACAACTTTCTGCCGTACTCGTCAATTGAGGTAAAATTGGGCTATCTTCAGCCAATTCAATACATTCTGTCAAATCACCTGTTTTTGTTGCATTATTCCATTTTCTGACTTTACTTAAATCGGCTAAAACAGATTTATCCCCAAGCACACCTTGAGCAATAACTTGATCCAGACGCTCCAAACATAAGTAATTAGATCGCCCTTTTAATAACGCAATTTTTCCTGAATAATTTAAGGCTTTTTTTATGGCGGGAAGATCTCTTGAAAAGAGTT
>ERZ773010.1892-NODE-1892-length-12691-cov-15.003245_pt1 | contig 12691 bp, 8 predicted proteins | sample MGYA00580842_ERZ773010 | MGnify/ENA primary metagenome ERZ773010 (study PRJEB29015, sample SAMEA2737982) | human oral metagenome | biome: human oral; feature: human-associated habitat; material: dental | place: China | collected 2107 ...
CGTCCGGCTCCATTTTGGCGGTTTCGATGCCGTCGATTTGATACGAACCCGAAGTAGCGGTATCCAGACAGCCGAGGATGTTCATCAGCGTGGATTTGCCCGAACCGGACTGCCCGATAATGGCGACGAAATCGCCCTTCTCTATCGACAGGCTGACATCTTTCAAGACATGAACGCGGTTCGCGCCACTGCCGAAGTAGCGGTTGATGTTTTTACATTCGATTAAGCTCATAAGTGTGTCCGACCGATAATGATGTATGGAGTGGAAAGGCCGTCTGAAAACGAGGTTAACGAAATTTCCGCCAGGAAGCTGAATTTCTTACGAAGCTGAAACCAAGTTCCTATCAGGAAGTTGAGCTTTCAGACGGCCTTTTGCCTGTTTATCTCGGCGGGCCGCCCTTCATCACGCGCTGGGCGGCTTCCGCCTGCTCCGCCGCGCTCATTTCCGACATCACTACCTTTTCGCCTTCTTTCAAACCGCTTTTGACTTCGGTGTTCATACTGTCTTTCAGGCCGACGGTAATTTCACGTTCGACAGCTTTGCCGTCCGCGCCCAAAACGCTGACATACGATTTGCCGTCGCGTTTTTTAATCGTCAGCGTCGGCACGAGCAAAACGTTTTTCACGCCGTTGATTTCAATCGTGTTCTGCGTCGTCATACCGATGGAAAGTTTGCCGTCGGGATTGGGCACCAACGCGCGGGCGTAGTAGTAAATCGCGTTGGAAGTCGTGTCCGTACTGGCGGTGTAGCTGCCCAGCGACATCGTGGTCAGGCCCGGATCGACGCTGTCGAGTTTCGCCTTAATCGGCTCGTCCGGTTCGGACAGAATCGTAAACGAAATGTCCTGCCCCGCCTTCACCTTGGTGATGTCGCCCTCGGCAATCTGCATTTTGTTCAACATCGTATCCAGATTCGCCAGTTGGATAATCGTCGGCGTGGACTGCACCGCGTTCACGGTTTGGCCCTCTTCCACCGGAATAGCCACCACCGTACCGTCCATCGTCGCGGTAATGCGGGTATAGCCCAAATCGGATTCGGCGGTATTTATGGAGATTTTGGTTTGTTTGATGGAAGCCTTCAGCTCGGCGACATTCGCTTTGGCCGCGGCCAGCGCATCCTGCGCGCTTTCAAAATCCTCTTTGGAAGTCGCTTTTTCCTTCCATAAAGCCGCTTCGCGCTTATATTTCTTTTCCGCGCTGTTCAGAGCGATTTCGGCGGAAACCAATTTCGCCTGATACGTTTCCAGCTTGGATTTTTCAGTATTGAGCGTGTTCACTTGAGTGGTCGAATTGATTTCGGCAATCAAATCGCCCTTTTTGACCTGCTGTCCGAGTTTGACATACAGTTTCTTAATCTGACCCGAAGCCTGCGAACCAACCGTTACCAGATTCGACGGCGAGATTTCGCCCGTGGCAGATACAGTTTGGTGAATATTGCCACGCTTGACCGTTTCGGTAAGATATTTCACCTGTTCTTCGGGTTGAAAGAACGACCAAACCGCATAGACGGCAACAACCGCCGCGATAAGTATCGCCACCCACTTCATTATCTTTTTCACCATATTCCAATACCTGTATAAAAGCGGCTGCCGCCACGAAATATAGCGGTTCCGCGAAGCCCGTAAATATTTCCGCCAAACGGTAAAAACGCACGGATTTTACTGTAAATACACATCCCAGCCAAGCGCACGAGATAAAAAATACATTAATAACGCATTGTTAAAAAAGATTTTTTTAAAACCGGTTTTCCTAAATATTGCATCCTGCTTACATAAATTCCCAAATTCAGAATTTATCTGTACATATAACTTTTCAAATGACTTTATAATACTGCAATTACGGCCCGCCGACGGCGGCGGGATACAACCTTTTTTCTAAGACCGACACCATGAAAATAAAACAGCAAGGCTTCACCTTAATCGAGCTGATGATTGTCATCGTTACCATCGCCCTACTGGCCACCATCGCCTATCCTTCCTACGCCAAATACATCCGCCAAACCCGCCTGGCCGCGGTGCGTTCCGAACTGTTGCAAAACGCGCGCACCCTCGAACGCTACTATACGCAGAAAAGAACGTTTAAAGACTTCAGCAATGACTCATTGGTACAGAACGAATATTTCGACATCTCGCTGACCAGAAACGACGCTGCGGGTTTCGAACTCAAAGCCGAACCGAACGCTGACAAAAACCCCGACGAAAACTGCATCATCCACCTCAGCGACAGCGGCATCGTTTGGGCGACCAACAAAGATGGCACAACCGACGACTGCCCCGGATACGAAAAACTCACCGACCCGGCCCAGCCGTAACTGCCGCCGTTGAGGCCGTCTGAAAACCCGCCGATACGGTTTTACGGCTTTCAGACGGCCTCAATACGACTCAAACGCCCAAACAAAATCTGCCTGCAACCCCGAAAGTTGCAGGCAGGTTTCGTTTGTCGGGCTTATGCCAAATCCAGTATGGCGGAAGTATAAACATCCTGCACGTCGTCCAAATCTTCCAAAGCATCAATCAGTTTCTGCATTTTGACGGCGTCTTCGCCGGAAAGTTCGGTTTCGTTTTGGGCGCGCATGGTAACGTCGCCGTCAACGGATTTGTAGCCTGCGGTTTCCAATGCCGCTTTCACGCCCGCCCAATCGTTCGGGGCGGTGATGACTTCGATGGAGCCGTCGTCGTTGGTGATAACGTCTTCCGCACCGGCTTCCAAAGCGGCTTCCATCAGCGCGTCTTCGTCAACGCCGGGTTCAAACACCAAATAACCCTGATGCACGAAGTTGAACGCTACGCAGCCGTCGGTGCCCAAGTTGCCGCCGTTTTTGGTGAACGCATGGCGCACGTCGGCGACGGTGCGGGTTTTGTTGTCGGTCAGGCAGTCCACCATCAGCGCCGCGCCGCCGATGCCGTAGCCTTCGTAGCGCAGTTCGATGTATTCCACGCCTTCCAAGTTGCCCGTACCTTTGTCGATGGCGCGCTGCACGTTGTCTTTGGGCATATTGTTTTCGGCGGCTTTTTCCAAAGCTAGGCGCAGGCGCGGGTTGGCGCCGGGATCGCCGCCGCCCATGCGGGCCGCGACGGTGATTTCTTTAATTAAACGGGTGAAGATTTTGCCGCGTTTGGCATCTTGACGGGCTTTTTTATGCTGGATATTCGCCCACTTGCTATGGCCTGCCATATTTGATTTCCTTTCCTCCGCCGCCGTTTTCAGACGGCCTTTGCTTAAATTTCGAAGCTGCGATTCTAGCATAAGATTGCAACGTCCAAAAACTCCGCCCGCCGTTTTCAGACGGCCTCCCGCGGCCGCCTCAGCGTTAGAAGACGTTAAACGGAACCCGTTTTTTCGTTTTAATTGTAAACAATTTAAGGTATGATGGGGCGGCATACCCGTTTCGTTGCGGGCTGCAACGGAAAGGCGGCAGGTGTAGTTTCCGGCCGTTTTACGTTAATCCGAACTTTATTTTCAAGATGAGGTTTCCAACCTTTTTTCGAGGTACTGTCTATGGAAGAGATGTTGTCTGCGCTGGTGGGCGCGGTCAATCTGGTGTTGTGGGACTACCTGCTGATTTATGCCCTGCTCGGCATCGGCCTGTTCTTCACCATCTATCTGGGCGCGCCGCAAGTTACCAAACTCGGCGCGGGTTTCAAATCGGTATTCGGCGGCTTGTTTGCCAAAAAAGACCCCGCCGACAAAGACCATAAATCATTGTCGCAGTTTCAGGCGCTGGCAGTGGCGGTATCCGCCCAAATCGGTACCGGCAACGTCGCGGGCGTGGCCACGGCGATTACCGCCGGCGGGCCGGGTGCAGTGTTTTGGATGTGGTTTTCCGCGGTTTTGGGCATGTCGACGATTTTTGCCGAAGCGCTGCTGGCGCAGAAATACCGCGTGGTCAGCCACGGCAAGTATATCGGCGGCCCCGCGTTTTATATCACCCACGGCCTGACGCCGAAAATCGGCCGCAGCGCGGCGCGTTTCCTGTCGGGCTTTTTCTCGATTGCGCTGATTATCGCGCTGGGCTTTATCGGCAATGCGACCCAGTCTAATTCGATTGCTTCGGCGGTAACGGTGGCTTTCGACGTGCCGGCGCTGGCGGTCGGCATCGGCCTGGCGGCACTGGCGGGACTGATCATCGTCGGCGGCGTCAACCGCATCGCCAATGTCGCCCAATTCGTCGTGCCGTTTATGGCGGTGATTTATATCATCTGTGCGGTTGTGATTCTGTTTCAATTTTCCGACCATATTTCGCCGATGATTAACCATATTTTCGTGGCGGCGTTCAATCCGGAAGCAGTGTTGGGCGGCGCGGCCGGTATCGGAATGCGCGAAGCGGTGCGCTTCGGCGTGGCGCGCGGCCTGTTTTCTAACGAAGCGGGGATGGGTTCCACTCCGCACGCCCATGCGACGGCGGATGTAAACCACCCCGTACAGCAAGGGATGGCGGCGTTTGTCGGCGTGTTTATCGACACGATTCTGGTGTGTACCGCCACTGCGCTGATTATCCTGCTCACCGATGCCGACAAACTGGGCTTGCAGGGGGCGGCGGTAACGCAGCAGGCGTTTGTGATTGCCTTCGGCGGCTTCGGCTCGCAACTTCTGGCGATCTGCCTGACCTTCTTCGCCTTCACCACCATCATCGGCTGGTATTACTTCGGCGAATCCAACATCCGCTTCCTCTTCCGCGGTCGCCATTTGGGCATTTACCGCACGCTGGTACTGGCTGCGATTGTGTTGGGCACGCTGGGCAAAGTGGATTTGGTGTGGAGCCTGTCAGACATGTTCAACGGCTTCATGGTCATTCCGAACTTAATCGCCCTCTTTCTGCTGCGTAAGGAAATCCGCGCGGTTTACACCGACTATCTGGCGCAGAAAAAGGCAGGTGCAGGTTTGTCGTACCAATACGAGTTTCACGAATTTCACGACAACCAGTAAGCCCCGTATCGCCGTGAGGCCGTCTGAAAACGCAACCGTCTGTTTTCAGACGGCCTTTACGTTCAAAATGTAAATCTTGGTTCGCAGCCGATACACCCGCCGCAAATCAGATAGAATAACGGCCTCAACAGATTTTCACGACGAAGAAACACAGAAAGACTGAAAGCTCGCATGAACATAAAACGCACACTCTCCGTATCCCTGACCCTTTCGGCCGCCGCCGTTTTGGCCGCCTGCTCCTCCCAACCCGCGCAGCAGCCGGTAACGGTCGACGTTTCAAGCAGCGGCATTCCTTCGCGCAAGGCCGACAGCCAGTCCAAAATCCTTTCCGATTACAGCCAATACGAAGGCGCGCTGGAAGCGGCCAAACGCGGCGACGACGTATGGCCGCAGCAGTTTCTGGCGCAGGCAAGCGACAGTGCGATGGCGGAGAACGTGCGCAACGAATGGCTGAAAAATCTGGGCTACCGCGGACAGTGGGCCTTGTTCCAACAGGAATACGCCAAACTCGACAAAGACGGCCGCGCGCAGGAAGTGCAGTGTTATGCCGACCTGAACGGCGGCAACTACGCCAAAGCCGCCGATTTGGTGCGTGAGACCAAAAAACTGCCGCAGGGCTGCACCCGCTTCATCGAAAGCGCGGCCGCTTCAGGCCGTCTGAACGGCGACGACGCCTGGCGGCGCGTGCGCGGATTACTAGGCAACAGCCAGACCACCGACGCCCGCAATCTGGCCGCCGCACTGGGCAGCCCGTTTGACGGCGGCGGACAGGGCGCGCAGGAATACAGCCTGCTGTCCGTCATCGGCAAAGACACACGCAAAAGTCCCGCCGCAGCCGCCACGCTCGCGGGCATGGAAAGCGGCCTGAGCCGCGCCCAAAGCAGCTACGCATGGGGCGTATTGGGCCACTATCAGGCGTTGAACCAAAACATGCCCGCCGCATTGGGCTATTACAGCCGCGCCGCCGAACGCGGCCAGTTCAGCGACGAACAATGGGAATGGTACGCCCGCGCCGCCCTGCGCCTGCAACGCTGGAGCGACTTGGCCGGCATCATTCAGACCATGCCCGCCAAACTGCAAAACGACCCGACATGGCAATACTGGCTCGCCCGCAGCCTGAGCGCACAGGGCGACAGCACCCGCGCCGCAGCCCTGTATGAAAAAGCTGCCGCGTCCGGCCGCAACTTCTACGCCCTTTTGTCCGCCGAAGAACTCGGCAGAAGCGTCAGCACGCGCAACACCGTCGGTTCGTCGGAAAAAGGCGGCGTGAAACGCATGGAAAAAGACGGAGCCATCAACCGCGCACTGGTTCTGTTCAAACAAAGCCAAACCAGCGGCGATTGGAAAATGCGCCGTCAGGCACAGGCCGAATGGCGTTTCGCTACCCGCGGCTTTAACGAAGACAACCTGCTCGCCGCCGCACAGGCCGCGTTCAACAACCAATTCTACGACATGGCCATCAACAGCGCCGACCGCACCGATACCAAGCTGGACTTCAACCTGCGCTACCCCGCCCCGTTTAAAGAAACGACCGAGCGCTACGCAACCCAGGCCGGCATCGATCCTGCATGGGTATACGGCCTCATCCGCCAGGAAAGCCGTTTTGCGATGGGCGCGCAGTCCAGCGTCGGCGCACAGGGCCTGATGCAGGTCATGCCCGCCACCGCCCGCGAAATCGCAGGCAAAATCGGCATGAACAGCGAAGAGCTGTACACGATGGACGGCAACATCCGCATGGGCACATGGTATATGTCCGACGCAAAACGCCGCCTGCAAAACAACGAAGTGATGGCCACCGCAGGCTACAACGCCGGCCCAGCCCGCGCCCGCAACTGGCAGGCCACCACGCCGTTGGAAGGTTCGATTTACGCCGAAACCATCCCGTTTACAGAAACCCGCGATTATGTGAAAAAAGTGATGACCAACGCGACATACTACGCCTCGCTGTTCAACGAACGTCAAACTTCGCTCAAACAACGCATGGGAACTGTTCCGGCACGTTATTGATCGGTTCTGATGACATGAAGAGGCCGTCTGAAAAATTTTCAGACGGCCTTTGTTTATATGTAAACATTCCTAAACGGAAGTTTTCCAAACTTGCAAAACTTTCGTAACCCTTTCCTGTCCCACCGCAGGCAACGGTTGGTTGCCGATTCGGATGGCGGGCTTTACTGCCGCCATATGTTCAAACGTTTTCATCTTAACTAGGAACCGTATATGAATATGAAACGCAGTATTTTGCTCCCCCTTCTTCTCGCCTTCAGCGGCGCGGCCCTTGCCCAACCCGCCGAGCTCTCCACTCCGATACGCGGCATCACTTTGGAGAGCACCGACAATCTCGATATGACCCTCAAACTCATCAAATCCAGCCGGAAAAGACTGACAGTCCGCCTCGTGATGGATGATGACGACATTTCGGCTTATAAAAAGGTTGTGGATGCGTTGGCGCCCCACGCCAATGTTATGGTGCAGATTCTTGATTCCGAACAAATGCCGAACTACAGCGTGGAAAAAATCCGCAGACGCACCACACGGGCAATGAATGCTTTTGGCGACAAGGTTGCGTTATGGGAAATCGGCAACGAACTCAACGGCAACTGGGTCGGCAGTTCTCCGCAGGAAATCAACGCCAAAGCACAGGCGGCTTACGAAGTCGTCAAAAAACGCAACGGCAAAACCGCGCTTACGCTCAATTATTGGTCCAGCCCGAATTGTTATGAAAAAGACTGGGAAGCTACCTCAAAATATGCAGAAAGCCTGCCAGCCAGCCTGCGCAATGTAGACTATGCTTTCCTCTCTATTTATGAAACTGTCTGTACCCCTGCCCAACACCCAAGCAGCAATGATTTGGCAAGAACATTCAACCACTTCAAAGGCCAGTTCAGTAAGGCTACCAAGTTCGGCATCGGTGAAATCGGTACGCAGGACGAAAGCGATGAACAAAAACCGGCTACTTTGGAAGAGAAAAAACGTATCGCCAATTACTATTACGGTTTGCAACAACCGTTGTATGCCAAAATGGGAGACCGTTATGTCGGCGGCTATTTCTGGTGGTATTTCCACCGTGACGCCACCCTTCCCGAAGTGAACGGCGGGCGGAAAGACAACTTATGGCCGACCCTCAAAGGCTTGCTTGAACAGTTATAAAACCCGCGCCGTTTATTTTGAAAGAACGGTATTTGATAAAAAGGTCTGCGGCATCCGTCCGCAGGCCTTTTTTGCATTTTTCAGACGGCCTCAATCCAAAATCTTGCCGACGATTTCGCCTACGTCTTTCGACAAGCCTTCCTGCGCCCGAATGCGCTGCAATTCTTGTTTCACCAAGTTTTTGCGGTGCGGTTCGAGCTTGTTGCAGAGGTTGAACGCCTGCACCAAGCGGGCGGCGACCTGCGGGTTGAAGCGGTCGATTTCGATGACTTTGTCGGCGATGAAGCGGTAGCCGCTGCCGTCTTCTGCGTGGAAATGCGGGACGTTGCGGCTGAAGCTGCCGATGAGCGAGCGGGCTTTGTTGGGGTTTTCGAGGCTGAATTTCGGATGCTGCAAGGCGGTTTGAACCTGTTGCAGGGTGTCGCTGCGGCGGCTTGAGCCGACGAGGGCGAAATATTTGTCCATCACCAGCGCATCGTCTGAAAACTTGTCGGCAAACTGCGCCAGCAGGCGGTTGCGCGTATCGCTTTCGTTGCCGTTGACGGCGGACAGGATGCCCCATTCGTGGGTCATGTTTTGCGCCATTTCGCCGTATTTTTCGGCAACGGTTTCGATGTGCGCGGGGTCGGCGCGTAGGACGAAGGCGCGGCAGACGTTGCGCAGCGTGCGCCAGCCGGCGGCTTCGGGGCTGTATTCGTAGCTTTGGTTTTCCTGCTTCGCCGCCTGACGGTTCAATTCGTGCCATTTCGGCAGGAAGCGGACGGCAAGCGTATCCAACAAGGCTTCGCGCGCCTGATGGTAGCGCAGCGGGTCGATGTTTTCCGCGCCGTCCCACAGTTCGGCTTCAGACGGCACGCCCAAAAGCAGGGCTTTGAAGGCGTTGTCCAAAAGGTCGTCTGAAATGACTTTTTCGACAGCGGCAAGCAGTTTTTCGTGTTTCGGCAACTCGACGCCGTCTGAAAGCGCGGCAAGGTTGGCGGCGACGGCGCGGCGGTAGAGCGTTTGGGCGGCTTCCCAGCGCGTGAAGGCATCGCTGTCGTGGGCGAGCAGGAGCAGCAGGTCGTCGTCGCTGTACGGATAGTTCAGATGCACCGGCGCGCTGAAGCCGCGCAACAGCGAGGGAACGACGGCTTCCGTTACGCCTTCGAGCAGAAAGGTCTGTTCGGCTTCGGTCAGCAGCAATACGGCTTCGGTCGCGCGTTTGCCCTGATAATCGAATGCCACCGCTTCGCCGTTGCGGTTCAGCAGCCCGATTTTGACCGGAATCATCATCGGCTGCTTGTCCGCCATATCGGGCGTGGGCGGCACAGTTTGTTTAATGGTTAACTCAAAAACATTGTTTTTCAGACGACCTTCGGCTTCCAAAACGGGCGTGCCCGCCTGGCTGTACCACAAGGCGAACTGGTCGAGATTGATGCCGTTCGCGTCCGCCATCGCCGCGCGGAAATCGTCGCAGGTCACGGCTTGCCCGTCGTGGCGTTGGAAGTAGAGCTTCATGCCTTTTTGGAAGCCCTCTTCGCCGAGCAGTGTGTGATACATCCGCACCACTTCCGCGCCTTTTTCATAAACGGTCATGGTGTAGAAATTGTTCATCTCTTCATAGCTGGCGGGGCGCACCGGATGCGCGGTCGGGCCTGCGTCTTCGGGGAACTGGTGCTGGCGCAGCAGGCGGATGTTTTCGATGCGGCGCACGGCGCGGCTGGCGCGGTCGCCGGAAAATTCTTGGTCGCGGAACACGGTCAGCCCTTCTTTCAGCGAAAGCTGGAACCAGTCGCGGCAGGTAACGCGGTTGCCCGTCCAGTTGTGGAAATATTCGTGGGCGATAACGGCTTCGACGCGGGCGAAGTCGGCATCGGTGGCGGTGCGGGCGTCGGCCAGCACGCAGGATGTGTTGAAGATGTTCAGGCCTTTGTTTTCCATCGCGCCCATGTTGAAGTCGCCCACGGCCACGACCATGTAGATGTCCAGGTCGTATTCCAGCCCGAAGCGGGTTTCGTCCCATTTCATGGCGTTTTTCAGGGCTTCTATGGCAAAGGCGGTTTTGCCCGCGTCTTCCTTGCGGGTGTAGAAGGCAATGGCGGTTTCGCGGCCGCTGCGGGTGGTGAAGGTGTCGCGGTTTACGGCCAAGTCGCCCGCCACGAGTGCGAACAGGTAGCTCGGTTTTTTAAACGGGTCGTGCCATTTCGCCCAGTGGCGGCCGTCTGAAAGTTCGCCGCCGCCTATTTGGTTGCCGTTGGACAGCAGGACGGGATAACGCGCTTTGTCGGCGGTGATGGTGGTGGTGAAGACGGACATCACGTCGGGGCGGTCGGGATAGTAGGTGATTTTGCGGAAGCCTTCGGGTTCGCATTGGGTGTAAAGGTTGCCGCCGCTTTCGTACAGCCCCATCAGGGTTTTGTTTTCAGACGGCCTGACACGGGTGGCGGTTGTCAGCGTGAAGGGGGCTGACGGCGGGTTGGCGATGGTCAGCCTGCCGTTTTTTTCGTCCAATCCGTATTGCACCGCTTCGCCATCCAGCGCAACCGACAGCAGTTCGGCCGAACCGTCCAGCACCAGCGGTTCGCCCGCGCGCTGCGGCAGGAAAAGCACGGCGGCGGTGATGTCGGTGTGGCTGTCGTAAATGTCGAAAGACAGGTCGGTTTGCGATACCAAATAGGCGGGTGCTTGATAGTCTTTGAGATGGTGTACGGTTTTTTCGGTCATTTTGTTTATCCTGAGTGTGAAGGGGCAATAACGGTGCAGCGGCCGACTGTGTGGCCGCCGCTCATGAAGTCGAAGGCGAAACCCGGCTGCAATAATTCGTGCGGTGCGGATTCTACGAGGAAATAAACCTTTTCGGCCATACTCTCGCCGGACGGCAGTGCGGGCGGTGTGTCGGAAAATTCAAGCACGACGCTCCAGCCGCCGTCGGGCAGGTGGAGCTGGGTGTAGAGCGTGCAGGCAACGGGGTTGGGACACAGCCGCCCCTTGTCCGCAAACCATGTTTTATTCCAAACGATATGGCACTGCATGGGTTTGTCCTTTTCTTTACAGATTGGTTTTCAGACGGCCTGAAGGTGCAGTTTCAAGAAATTGGAAAGGTTGGCGTGGATACGGCTATTTTTTGTACTTTCTTTCTGCTCCGCCGGTTGCTGCCACTCTGATGAAGCGTTCGATGTCCCGCATCATGGTTTCGCGGTTGAGCGGATAGTCGGGCATGGGGCCGGACTGTTCGGGTTTCCAGTTTACGGGATTGCCTTGCAGGTTAAACGCCCATTTCTGCTCCACATAGTAGTCATCTTGGTTCGAACCTTTTGGGGTCGGGCGGTAGGTGTTGGCTTCGGCCAAATAAACTTTACCGTTTTTAAGATAATAGTTTTGACTGTGTGACGTACCGTTCTTGCCGAAACTCCAGAAAACGTTCCGCACCTGTCCGGATGCGTCATAGCCGACGGTAAGGCGGTTTTCGGTCATGCCTTCAGGCATCAGTTCGGGCAGGTTTTCATATTCGACATAAGATGAAATAAATTTGAGGGATGCGTCGCTTTCGCTTTCCGCATCACTCAGCGTCCATATGGCGCGTACGCGTTGTTCCAGTGTTGCCCGAGTATGAATGATATTGCTGTAAATTTGACGGCAGTATTGTTTGATGTCGGTTTTTTGCTCTTTTCCTGCCATATGGTAACGTCCCCTCCACAGTTTGCCATCGGGCTGGAAGACGCAAATGCCGTACCCCGCTATCTGCTGGTTTTCTTTCAAGCTAATCTGTTGGACGGCTTGGAAGGGTTTGCCGTTGCGGTACAAAACGCTCATGTAGGTTGACCGGCCCGTCGCCGCATTGTTGTTTTCAGGCCATTCCAACTCTACCGTTTCGTCGCCGTAGGCCCAAAGTTTGTTCTCTCCCCGAAAAAAGAATGCGGTATTTTCTTCGGCAACTAGGATTTCGGTCAGTAGGCGCAGGTAACTTTTTTGATCGGTGAGTACGGCATCGTTCTGCGGCAGACGTCTGTCAGCGGCAAGGCGGCGGGCGAAATCGGTTTTGTAGGAACGCATTTCCGATATCAGTTCGGCAGACTCTTTCGATTGAATAGTTTTATCGTTACTCAGCAGGTCTGCGTAGTCGGCCAAAGCCTGCACCGCAAATATTGGCGATTCATTGTCTTGTACTCTGCTCTGTAATTCCGCGGGTTGGATATTGTCACCGATGGCGGTTTGGGGGGATGTGCGGTTTTCAGACGGCCTGAATGCCTGTTTCCAATAAACTGTTCCCGCATCCGCACCCGTAGCCAAAACGAGCAGTACGCCCAATCCGAGCCGGCTGCCGCCCTCCAACGGAGAATCGGTAAAAACGTTGCGGTAAAACACATAGCCCGTCAGCGGGACGGCGAACGCCAGTACCATTAAAACCAGCCAGAACATCAGCCAAAACAAAATGTTTCCGTATAACGGCAGAATGGCCCCCGTTTTCAGGGAACTCATTTGCGCGCCAAAAAACAGGTTGAACGCACCCAGCAGTAACAACATGCCCACCGTATGGCACAGTACGGGCAGGATGTTTTTTGCCACCGCCATAAGTGACATCAGGACGGCGCGTAATGGCGGTATGCCATGAAGCACCATCAGCGGCAGCGGCACAATC